>Ga0136643_10002246_pt1 | contig 24874 bp, 6 predicted proteins | sample TergutLab28metaG_FD_96883 | JGI IMG/M metagenome (GOLD analysis project Ga0136643, IMG submission 96883) | Labiotermes labralis P1 segment gut microbial communities from Petit-Saut dam, French Guiana - Lab288 P1 (version 3) (version 3) | ecosystem: Host-associated > Arthropoda: Insects >... | reverse complement strand
GGCGGACGCTTGTGAGTGCGGTAATGAACCTTCGGGTTCCATGAAATGCGGGGAATTTCTTGACTAGCTGCAAACCAGCTAGCTTCTCAAGAAGGACTCTGCACCATGGAGTAAGTAAGTAAGGAAGTAACTTATTTCTGTTAGAGGCTGTGTCGACTCCAGGGTCAAGTTGCGATCAGAACGATTATGTCAATGAAAAATTTCAATAAATCCATCGGGAATCGATACCGAGACCTACCGGCTTGTAGCGCATTGCCTCAATTAACTGCGCCACCTCGTGCCCCTAACGTAACATTTAGACTTTAAAGATCTTGACGCCTCCTATTTACTGTTTAAATTGCTGCTGTATTTCTTCATAGATCACAGTTACATCGGTAGTTTGGATATAACGTACGTGAAGAACCAGATAGGCGGTGTACGTATGAGGCGACATCATGACACGTTCGCACGGCTATTCTAACAGCCCTGATACTATTTTCCTCGAAGACAGTGGTTTTATGGCAGTTATATACCTACTTAGGTCTTTTAGGTAAAGTGAGATTTTTTTCCCGATTATAGCCACATTTGGGTTTTCTCGACACATACGTTTGCAGCATAAAATTTTACCTATGTTCGTCAAGTGGGAGTCGCTCTGATATACTCGGACAGACGGAAAAACGGACACACAGACACGACAAAGCTAATAGGCGCTTTTCATGGCTACGCAAAAGCGCCTAAAACATACACAACAGGCAATATACCATTACGTAATATTGCGGCGCTTTCGCATTACCATTGTAGACGTGGAAAAGCAATAATTATTAAATATTATGAGTTTTGTGTGTGTGTGCATGTTCTTGCTTTAGCTATCGGGCATGAAAATAACATTTTCCGCTCAGCGATATATTGTCATCTGTGGCCTGTATAGCTGCATCACAATTTACATTACCTCATAAATGACTCAATTTTCAGAAAAAAACGTCATTTATCATAAAATGTGTGTTGTGATTTTCTCTACAGCTTTGGTTTGAAACATTTCTCATTCTAAGAAGAACTGAGCGAGATATTATTACATTTTCCATACGTCTTATAATGTATATTATCCATTATTCTTGTCAGATTTTAATCCAACTTGAATTTCCTCGACAGATTATCCAAAAAAAATCCGTAATTACAAAATTTCATGAAAATCCGTTCGGTGAGAGTCGAGTTGTTCCACGCGGACGCAGCGAAATGACGGAACTTACACAATTGCGCGTAGACGCCCAAAAACTGCAGTACATTTTCAGACTTTTTTTCTTGCTGTTGGACCCTAATGGGCTTGAATGGTATGTGGTGGGAACAGAACAGGTCTTTGACATAGTGCTGTAGGCCTAAATAAAGAGACACTGCCATTAAAAAATAGTTGTACAAGGACAGGACAAGTATTCCGGTTTTTTATTATTTATGCCATGTTTAAGGACGTTGTCACTTGATTAGGACTAGGGCTATATAGTGACAAATAGCAGGATTATTCAGGAGCCATTCAGTACGTCAGCATTCCAATGACAATGATATCAGAACAGGCATGTACATAACAAAGAGCTCTAGCAGAACTCTTGCTGTTAGTTTACTGTAGCTCTGAAACCTTTTAATTGGTCTGAGTTATACCTTGACCTATTACAAATGCCTCCACTAAATTGTGAGAAAGCTCTGCAGCTACCCTCATTTGTCTACTTTCTCGGAACGCGTGTTGTCTTGTATGTAAAACGTCACTTCGAATGTAATGAGTGCTGGAAGAGGGTGGCTTCTAGGGTTAAGTAACACTACCCCTTCCCGCGTTGACAAGCCCCGGTGACAGCACGGGGTAATTAAACTAGGGTTTGAGTTATGAAACGACTCGAGCAATTAGCCTATGTGTAGCAACTACAGTACAATGTATATGGCATGGCCAATCGGAGTTAAGCATACAGTTAGCGTAACGACCAAGATGTAGGATGCTGTTTCAAAGTAATTTAGGATTTCTTGTTCTATACTTTGCCTATTGTGTGATATTGCAAAAGTAGCGAAACTTTTTTTTAAGTTGATATTTTTCCGTTCTCGGGTAGAGGGTGGGTACGCACCTTCTCAGTTGGGTCCAACAAAACCCTATTTTGTCAAACACTGTGCTAGTGAAACTTATGTTCGTTTTGGATTACTGGGCAGTGGATGTAGTCCAGCAGTTGAGCTGTCACAAGAGCAACACTCCTTCGTCAGGATTCCTCAGTAGCCTCTATGTGTGTTAGGTCATGGTTACGTTCATATATCGCTCTAAATTTTTATGTAAACATTGTTAGTGCATTTTGAAGCTTTCTGGTGTATTGGATACATTTTATCAAACAGAAAACAGCGTTTGTGGTCTGCTCTTGTATGGGCTGATTTCAGACAATCAAGTGTTGTCCCAGTTTCAATTATTAAGACACAACAGCAATAACAATTGTAATTATAGTAATAAAATTATCTTTCTTCAATATATGAAGCTTAAGATTAAGTCTCGTACTAACACGTGATTGTGTGCTGTCACACCATATCCTGTGGTCATTATGGCTTTTATGTGACTCCTGTTTCGTCTGACATGCCGTTAGGTGTCGAAAGTAGTAGAATGCGAAGCGTATCTTTCTACGTTGACGTTGCATATTCGAGACTACTGTCTTTGCGAAGTGATGACGTGTAGTCTGGTAAATACGTTGAACGTTTCGGAAGTACATTCTGTCTCCACTTTTCAACACTGAAGATGGAGGCCACAAGTTCTTCCGAAGCGTCGGCTTTTTCGAAAAGCCTACACGATTTCTGGACCCAGAAGACATTACTTGTGCTTACCAGCGTGAGAAATTCAAACAACACTTAATAAGGGTGTATTGATTTTAAACACAGTTTCTTTAGATGCTTCATGTACACAACAACGTGAAGTAGCTGATGTAACGTACAACCTGTGTTCTTCAGTTGACAACTCAGTACTTCATCTCGTTCCGTTTCTTACGTTCGGTCGGGCGCCTCATCCTCCTCACTCGTCACAGGATGACGGGGAACATTAAGGAGGAAGTACCAGGGGCAGTAAACGACGTCACATCAGGGTTAGACGGTTAGAGCAGGGGAAGAACAGAGTTTTCCCGTGAGATTCAAGCATGGCGATCAGTATGGCTGGCATTACCCATGATGCTGGGAACAGATTGTCTGGAAGAGCTGGTGGTTCTAACTACAGGCTCAGCGACAAGCACAGATCACTGTCTGTCCATGCTGTGCGTCTCATATAAATCTTGAACGGACACGTGAGTGACGTAACTGTTGTGAGGCTGTGGTTAAGAACATTTATGCAACAAAAATACTCAGAACTTTTAGTTAACCCCATCCCCACTGGGCATAAGCACTGCGCCACACTGTAATTAGGAAAAGGCGACATTGAAGTTTGTGCGTGCGCTCAATTGAACATTAGTTTATGAAGGCAAACGGGTTAGTGGTCTATTTAATATCAGCAAGAGATGGTGGCTCGCATTGAACTTCCTCCCTGGCCGCTCTGCGACCAGGGGGGAACCAAGATTCCCGCTCGTCAATCTCGTCACAGTGTATTGTAATGTACTCTGAGAACTGTCACTGGAACACTTGTAAGGTACTGTACAATGGACATATCTAATGGGAAGTCAAAATGAGGGCAGTAAAGAGTTTAGGTAGTGTTAAAACCAAGTATGTTGCTGATTGTAACATGGGTAAAAAGGTGAACGTGTCCCTGTCTATACCGTGAAGGCGTATAGGATGAATAAAGTTATAGGTCCACTAATTCTAAACCTCATAACTAACTTAAGTGGAGGGGAGTGATCGACTTCACGTCATGGCCGTTTTACCTTCGGGGAAACTAAACCAATTGAATGGAAGGCTGGGTGGCTCTCTGAGCCGGTACGGACGTTGTGGAGGAGAGAACATTTCTTGCACATTCCGGCATCTACCCCAAAACTCCTCCGTCGTCCAACCTGCAGCCTCGTCGGAATTCCGACTACGTTATGCTGGCTTTCACTACGAGTAATAGAGAAAGGATAATATATAACAAAGAAGAAAGTATGAAAGCAACAGTAAGGTGGACATAGGAAGCAAAAATAAAAACTAATACTGAGTGATGATACTGTTACAAAACGATGAGAGGTGCAGAGAAGGACGTCGCCTACTCGCAAAGACATGTTTGTGCCCTGCGCATTTTCCTCCGTATGTTATTCAAACACTTACCTGCGGCTCTCCAGCAAGGTACTTTTATCATCAGCGCAGACACGCAGTGTAGACTTGTAAACTAACACCGAACAGCAAAGTCCGAATCGAGAATCTGATGATTGTTGCCGTAGTTATGAAACACTTCACAATTTATGAAATTTAAATTTACCGTGTACATGCCATCAGTCCCTCGGTCCCTTTTCTGATGCAATTAAACTGACAGTGCATGTTCACATCCTGTTACTTAATACCAATTTTTAGTATTATTCGAGATCTGCGTGTTTTTTGGTGTATTACGAAGTGTATGTTGGCAATTCCATACCGACGTTTCGGGACCAACTACCAATCCCACTCTTAAAAGTAGAAATCTATTGACCCTTGAACATGGGACTCATATTTTATCTCAAAATATCGGTAAGTAATTACCGCTTTACGCTATATGATATGCCAGAATTGTGCAGATCTCTTCTACATCGCGGCGGAAGCCAGAAATCCCGCTTAGTATCAGTCTTCCGTCGATGCTTAGGTTTCCCAAATGGTCTTCTTAGGTTTATCGTTTTAATTTTTTTAAAAATATATTTACGGCCTCTATTTCGCATGTTACATGCACATTCTTTCCCTGCTTCTTTCTTTGATTACCCTGAAAAATGGTGCTTGGTGAAGCTCTTCACCGCGAATCTTGCTACTTTCTTGCTTGGGGCTCATATATTCTGCTCGCCACTCTTGTCAGTAGTCACAAAGTTTATCATTATGCACTTAGACAGTTGAATCGTCATTTGTGTTTACAGCAGAACTGCTGCTTACATAGAGGTCGTCAGAAACTACACCAGTGGCTGTAAGAATTCGGACCACGGCAGTTTCAGATTTGCGATGGTCCAGTGTTGTATCTTCGGGGATTTGCTTGAGGGCAGGTTGGGGGGTGGGAGCAGCACTATCTCACTAACTTTACCAGTTGGAGCAAAGAGCAAGACTTAATAGCGACATCTATAACACAGTCCGCCCGGTAGTGCATGAGAACGATATAGTGATGCGCCGATTGGGGCTATTAACAGATTCGAAAACATTAGGCCTACACCTGAACACGCGGGTTGCCTTCTGGTTTGCTTGTTTCTGCGACTTTTTTTTTCGTGACTTTCAAATCATCGTTAAGTGCATTAAGAACGCTGATTTTTCAAATATCACCACATACATTTGATTTCGCGTTTTTGTAGGCTGCCTGTATCTAACAAGAGAGGTAATCTGAGTCTGTGTCTGTAGCCTTAGTTATCCTGCATGAACAGAGCATGCGCCATATTTTCATCAGTGGCCCGTCCGGCTTTACAGTATTTTTTTACATTATCTCTTAAACGGCACGATTTTCGATAAAAGTGATTGAGCGCAAAATGTGTGCTGTGATTTCTCTACAACTTTTGTCGGAAACATTTTAAATTCTAAGACGAACTGAGCGAGATATCATTATAAATATATACACATTTTAAATTAAAGTGCCCGCTGTTCTTGTCAGATTTTATAGAAACTTCAATTTATTCGACACAGTTTGGAAAATACTCAATGCCAAGGGTTGAAGAGGGATAAACCAACAAGATGCAACTAATTCCATGTTTATTATCAAACTTCTATCTCAACATGTTTCTGGCATCATTATGCCCATCACCAGGAGAACAAGACAGTGTATTACTGCATATGGTGTTCTACACTGGTTGTGCTGGTTGTGGTTGTGTGGAGCTGGGTCGTAAGATGTGTGCATTGTGTGCACCCAGCTCCAAACAACCACAACCAGCACAACCAGTGTAGAACACCATATGCAGTAATACACGGTCTTGTTCTCCTGATGATGGGCATAATGATGCCCGAAACATGTTGAGATAGAAGTTTCATAATAAACATCGAATTAGTTGCATCTTGTTGGTTTATCTCTCTTCACCCTACGTTCCATGATGCATGGTCACAAGAACCTTAAACCCAATGCCAAATTTAGTGATAATCCATCCAGCGGGAGCCGAATTGTTCCAGGCGGACGGACGGACAGACAGACATGACGAAGCTGCTATTTAATCTTCGTAATTTTGCAAACACGCCTACAAATTCATTTCGTCGCAAAGTATTAACCGTGACTTTATCGGGAATTGGGCAGTGTGTTAAAACTTTGTTATAGAATACGTAACGCCATATGGACACAAATTGTAAGCATGCAAAATTCCATGATTGTTCTTCAGAAATCCGCAGCTAAGGCAGCTGGAATGTTTCCTCTCACCTTACAGCTATTATTTGTTAAAGCATTTCTAGCATCTGTTTGCCATAAGCATTGATACTATATTGCCATAGACGTCATTTTCAATAGTATTGCTTTGCTTCATTGTATTCAAAATCACATTCGATTATATACCACAGGTGTTCTGTTTGGAGCTGTGATTAGTCACTAGCCATTCCAAGTTATAACTTATGCGTAAACTGCCATGTTCACATAACCTGGAGGGTTTATTTTATGTAGTTAAAATGACAGACGAATTTACATTGTTTCGGCCGTTTAATCTCTGCGGCTAATACAGCGTAGTTCAATACGCTTCAAACAGAACACAACGTCCTTCCAGTTTATTTAAATCCTAGCATTGGCCACATAAAACAGCAAGAAAAATTACGGGTTATATAAAAATAAATAAACAAACAACAAACCGTAACTAGTGAAGTCTTCTTCCTGCAGTGGCTTCTGACACAGCCTTCACATTCCTCAGTAATGGCTGATGTTTTCACAATTGGACAGAGCAGAGCGGAACGTACGTTAAGTTCTCAGGTCACTTTCTGTTCCGGCACAACTCATTACCATTTGTCAAGTCCAAGTGGTCTGCAATTCCCCATATAGACAGTACTCCATTCCTCTTTCACCCCTGTAGCTGCAGTGTGGTGGGGTCGAGTAATGAACACAATCACATCTAGTCATACTGCAATAGCTACCATATCCTCGCTTACAAGCCCTTCTCTTTTTGTCATTGTTCGCTCTGAATTACACGTTTAAAAGGAGATTAATTACGTGACATTCGTTTTTATTTAACGACAGTAATTGATACGTTACCGTGCCAGGAATTAAGAGTATAGCTCGAAGGCTGGCTGGTCTACAGAGAACGATGCAGTGACGAATGATGTAAAAAGTGATAGAAAACAAACCCTAAAAAATTACCGACTAGTTTTCAAAGGCAAAAGGTACATAATTCCGTGTAATTTTACAATGAACTGCGTCGTGTCGTGCAAAATTTCCACCTCTGTTATAGAACATTAGAGAAATTTTTTTTTCGCTTTTCTGTCGTACTTATTCCACCTATTAATTTTTGATGTAGAAGGTTATTTTTTATTTGATCACACACATGAACCCGGTAGGGATCTGTCGTCGCACGGGGCCTCCACCTGGACAATAAACAACATTCACAATGGATAAAATTACATGCCCCCTGCGGGATCCGAATCTGCAATCCCAGAAAGCAAGCGGCCACACACCCACACGTTGGACCGCGGGGCCATTGACATCGACTAGCTTTCAAATGGGGGTTACAATCTGTTAAGGTACGTCCTAACTGCAACGTACCTGAATGACACACTATCACATGACAGTAAAGGGTAAAGGTCACCCTGTGACGTGCCTATGCAGGCACAGAGGGGAGACGGAGGTGTAGCTGCAACCCATTCGAAACCCGGCATTAGAAGGAGATTGGTGATCAGCACCATATTCCGGCCGCTTTGTCCCCAGGAAAGAGACCCGGTGCCAGTTTTACAGAGGGCTCTATGGGCATCGGTGCTGGTCTGGACGGGTACGGAAAAACTCAACGGACCGGTATTCGATCTCCGCCCCTCAGTGGATAGAATTTAATTTTAAATAACAGAAAATCCAGTAAAACGGTTGCGAATAGGGACGCGCGTGAAAGTGTTTTGGGGATACATTCCGCTAAGAACCCGGTTGACGTTAATGAAAAGAAAATTATTTAAATTGGCTTTAATGGGGTAACAAAAGGAATGTTAGCGCAAATTGGCGTTTCACGAAACTGTTGTTATGTAACAGAGTTCTAAATTGGTATACGTGTTTCATTACAACGGCTCGATTCTCGGAAATAACAACAATTGCGTTCACTGAAGCGATACGATCAAATACTTTTGAGAAGGCCTCTGAATTATATATTTAAATGTGTGTGTTTTTTTTTGTGCTGTAAAGAAACCAAATGAACGGCGTCGACAGCTTAATTGTGAACTATCCTGCTTCTTGTAGACATTTCATTGTGACGGGAAGTCAGTGTCTGTCAATTGAAGTCAAGCCCGAAAAAAGGTAATTGTGCAGGTGTGTGACGAAGGCGCATTATTAGACTGATGCTGCATTATACACATTATATAGTCTCGTCGTGGTTAAAACGTACATGGTTTCGGTAGCTGATTGCTCTTCCATCGTCACACCTAACTATGAAACGTACCTTACTCTGTAGGTACAGGCTTATTTCTAAGTAAACCATTACAGACATTATGACGATGCTAAACTTTGGGGCGATATCCAAAGAATTTACGGCCGAATTAAACATAAACACAACAGAGCAACAATTTTCTCTAGACACATCTAGTAGTTCTAATACTGTGGAATAGAAATGTATGCGACAGGAAACCAGTGTGATGAGTTATCTCACAAATTATTGTCCTTGGAAACTAGACTTATAACACAAATTTACTGTATTTAACTTAGTAAATAACCAACTTGATGCACAAAATTTTGTTTTACAGTAAGTTTTATTTCATGCCTGTACATGTTTCGAGCACCGTGTGCTCATCATCAGGACGTCAAAATTGTATTATACAGCCTCTGGTAACATCACAGCTATAGGTGACCGTCCGGTGCACAGGTTGAGAGAGGAGTCCTGTCTCAACCTGTGCACCGGACGGCCACCTACAGGTGTGATGATACCAGATGCTGTATATACAATTTTGACCTCCTGATGATGAGCACATGGTGCTCGAAGCATGTAGGGGCATGAAATAAAACTTTTTGTAAAACAAAATTTTGTGCATCAAGTTGGCTAATTACTAAGATAAATTTACTGAGATGCACGGTCAGCAAAACATAAAAAATAAATAAATAAATTTACTATGTTTCTGTCAGGACGTTCCACTGACGTAGATCGCTGGAGCCCCATGGGCTTGTATCTTCAGAAAATAATGACGTCGTCCCTTCCAGTTTGTCATTACAAACATTATATGTCATAAAATTACACTGCTTCTAACAATCATCGAAACCCATCACTCTCGGCACGGTACAGTTTAAGGCATGTCTATAACATATCACTATTAAGCTAATACAGGCTTTCAATTTTCTCATTGAAGGTGCATATTACGGACACACTCAAAAAATTTTGTTACTTTCACTTACTCTGAAAAATTGCTTCAGTTTTTTCGACTATACTTTATCTAAATACCCAAATCGAATAACATTATATTTCTCCCACCTCATATTTTCGCGCCCAATATATTTGTAGTTTAATGATGGAGCTGAAAAAGTACGTAGATGAGGTTTCTCAGTGGCTTGATGCTCGTGCAAAATGCTACGAAAATGTTTTAACAAGTACTACAAAAGCTGCCTTTTCATACGTAGTTATTTATATACCGTCCACGGTATATAGCATGTATGCTCACAGCTCCGCTAAATAAACCACAAGGAAAGTGCATATTGTATATCAAATCGTACTGGAAACGGGAGACGATCTCACACACGCTCTCCGCTATTGGGCTTCAAAGGAGAACTTATGTACCTTTCTGACCATGAAATATTAAGTGTCTTTGTACTTCGGACAGTACAAGAAAGGCGACGTTTTTTGATGTCCATAAATTACATTACAGCTTGATATAATTATATGAACGGCTCCAGAAAATTATTTCACAGAAATTAGAAGGAACACATAAGCTCACGCTGTTGGAAGGAAAATTTGTAAGAGTGTTTAGTAAAATCAGTCCCGTTACGTGCCTAGAGTGGCCCAGAGGGTTCCAGGAAGTTAAGATTCCCAGATTTCATGACAACGGCACAGGATAGTGGTAAGGTTGTCAGCCTTAGACACCGGCCGCCTTTACCCCCAGGAAATGCTACTGGTACTCATTTCTGTTAGAGGCTGAGTCTGTCCCAGGGCCATAGTGCGATCGGAAGGATTTCATGTCAATGAAAAATTCCAATGACACCAGCTGGGATCGAACCAGCGACCTTCCGATTTGTAGCACAACACCTTAACCACTGTGCCACCGCGGTCTCCAAGAGTATTTAGTATCATGCAACAATAAGTGACATAACTGCCGCCAGGAGCGCAAGAGTTCTCATTGCGGTAAAATGGCTTCTAAACCCGAGTTGCATTTCACAAAATCTTGGACCGACCATATTCTTGCTGCTGAAAGACGTTAACATCTGTTTGGATGTTTTGAAGTTGTTGACAGTTGTTAGATAGGATATGTTGCCGTGTAATGTTATTGTTCAACTTTAACCATATTTCTTTTACCTATATTATACTGGTAACTTCAAAGAAAACCTCAGAATTTCTGTTTCCTTATTTATTAGTTTCTTGACTATATAATAGGTACGTCTTATCATTACTGCAGCGAACTGTGTGATTTACGCTGTGTGAAGAATGGTTAGACTCACTAACTGTTTGTTTGTTTGTGACTGCATAATATTTCGTCTTATAACGTGAGTAAAAGAAGCCTGTTACTTAACGATGCATTTGAACAATTCATAGAGAGTTTTAAAGTTACATTAGTGACACAGTAACTTACTTAACGTAGGTTCAAAAGTGTCATGTTAAACTGCTTGATAACAAAAGAAATCAATAATATTAATAAATTTACCTTGTTAATGTCAGAGTTACGTAACAGCAAATGTTATAATTTTGTTTAATATTCCTTCCTTCCATTCAATTTGTTGATCCTCAGCGCTTTCATGAAAGAAATAACATGCTTTCTCAGGTTCTTACCATTTTCTGCCACTCACCTCTTTTCACATCCTTTTGCAGGGTAATTTTGATAAAGCTGCACCAAACACAATAGTATTCTTCATACGCCGGTGTTTTCAAGAAATTAGAATAATAAAACAATTATATTTTTCCTATTACGTGGCTAGTTGCATGATAATCACTCTCTTTCTGTGTTGCTCTGATGGCAGGATCGAAAATTCATAGCGTCAGTATTGCTTTAATATTGCCTTCGGCTTATTTGCTTTTACAAAATGCGTGTGCGAGGATTTCAGGTTTATTTAATTGAACCGCTTTTTTCGGTAAGAACGACATTTTGAAAGTCTCTATTTCTGGAGACAGTCCTCGAACTTGAATGATGTTCGTTGTTGACTTAGCTCATCAGTTAGATAAGTAAATCTTAATATAATATTAAATAATGTACGTCACCACAATAACTTTATTATATAAGGTAATTATAAAGCTACATGTTCCGACTATAGATTAGTCTTCCTCAGGTCTATTTTGTCAATTTTGTCAATTGTCGAAACATGTAGTCTTATAATTACCTTGAGTAATAAAGTGATTGTGCTGACATACACTATTTAATATTATATTACGTTACAGGCACATCGTGATGCTTCCATTCAAATCAAGTAAATCTTGGTTGCTTCCTCTCAATTACGACAAAGGTTTTCGGTGACTTTATTTGGGGTGTATTTTGTTAGAAGAAAAGCCGATTTTCCAGCCGAAGGTCGAAAGGGGCGCCTCCCGGATAGGACTGAATTGTTACCACTTGAGTAAGCTTGTTCGGTGACGGAACACAAGAGCAAGAAATGTTTAAGTTTCAGGATAGCTAAACTAAAAATGTATTATGAAGGAGACACTAATATAGTCTGGACTGTTTGGTATATTCTGAGTGTGTGTATCAACAACAGTGATAATCATTTTTACACTTACACCCTGACACAAACACCAACACCGACACCGAAGACAAGTTTTATTTATGGTTTCACGGCTGAATGTTTAGGGTTAAGTTAGGAGTATTGGCGTTATCCCACCCATATATACCACCATGATTTTAAGACTTCTCCTAGTTTACAATATATACGGCAAATTTCTGACCACAGTAAATGCTTGCAAAGGATGAGGTGGTAGTACAGTTCTGTGAACAAATAAAGAATGCATGGTAGCCTATCGCTATGTTGTATATTATTCATTCACCAGCAGTTAATTGTCGTGAGAGATGATTTACTACTCTACGCCTGCCCTTCATTCTGTATGTCGTTTCCATTTACCCAACTGAACGTCCTTGGTCACTATCACGGTTTGTATTACTTCATATGTTTTGTGTCTGTATTATCTGTGAGTTCAGTAAATCACTATATTCTGAATGAGAGACGATCTCTTAATACCAGTTGTGCGCGTAAACTTTCCTGTTATTAGCAGAACGGTATTCTGTAATATCTTTAGCTATTGAAAAAGCTGAGGGCCACTTCCCAGCCGTATTAGACAGGCATAACTTGTGATTGGTCCGATAAGAGCCCAGTAGAGGGAGGTAGTAACGTTACCAGGTAGACAACTGAAAATGGGATACAAATACGTACTAAGGACATTTTTACTTATAATTTTACTATTGTCTTAAACATAAAATTTTATGTATCTCCAGCGCTACGCCAGGATACTTAAGATTCAACGTAGTCGAGTGTGCTAATGAAAGATGAGAGAAATGTTCGGCGATTTCTATCTTTAAGCTTTATCCTTTGAACAGAGCGTGGACGTGGTGCAACAATCTTTTACACTGTCCAACTGCTTTTGTACACTGTTGTTCATTATTCAATCGACATCTTTATCACACATCGATACTTTGTGTGTCACTTTTAGGCGCGTTCGCAAAGTGAGAAAAACGACTATTAGCTTCGTCGTGTCTGTCTATCTGTCAGTCCGTCCGTCCGTCCGTCCGTCCGTCCGTCCTTCCGCATACAATAACTCTGCTCCCACTGGACGGATATATTGTATAATTGGATATTTCAACGTTTTTAAAAAATATGTCGAATAAAGCCAAATTTCGTTAAAATCTGACGAGGGCCGTACATGAAGACCTGTGCACACTTTGATAACATGTTGCTGAATTCTTCTTAGAGTGAAAAATGTGTCAGTTAGAGAGGAAATCAAAGCACGTTTTTTATTAAATAACTCTTTTTCCGAAAAAATCTTGTCGTTTATGAGATAGTGGTGTATAATATAGTACAACCAGACAGGCCAAAGATGAAAATATGACCTTTGCTTGCTGGATAAGTAAGGCTACAAACACACACTCAGAATATGTAGTACTTATTGCTTTTACAAATAGCGTCCTGTACAATGGGTACCGGGTCTCTTTCCCGGAGGTAAAGCGACCGGGGCGTGACGTTAAACACCCATCCCATCTAGCTTCGAAGTTAAAGAATAAGTAGCCTCTACTCCCCCTCTGTGCTTTCACGGCAGGTTATATGGTTAACATTATATTTTTTACCTTTTACGTAATATTACCATCTAATAACATTCAACACACATGTCCAAATCTTGTGGTAAATGATGAAATGTAAGGGTTAAATGTTCTTATATTCTTCATGAATGAGGTAAAAGGACAATCCTGTTTTTAATATGCAGTGAACTAGCGTTTAAATTAATCGGGAAACATGCCAATGTTTTTCGCATTTAAGCTCCAAAAAAAGGGACTTTTCTTGAGGTCTGTTAGATTGTAGTCGTACAACGTAGTAATTATTTATGGAAAACATAGTGTAATTTTCGTAGTAGTAACAAAATGACGGGCCTACCTATATCCATTCTGCTTAGCACGCTAGGATATTTGACAAGGCAGTAAAAATATACCCATTCTGAGTATCATACTCTATCAATAAGCTTGTCCAGAGAAGAACAGTTTTGGTCTAAACACCTAATTTTTAATTTTGCAAATTCATGGACTTGTGTCAAAATTATCGCTTGCCACCTGACATAACGATGACGTAAGTGCTGGAGTCTTAAAGCCTCCAATTTGAAACTAGAATTTTAATCGCTTATCTATTCTATCAGAATATTTTTGAGCTGTCAGTTGAAGTTTGTGTTGCATGCGATACTTCCGCTAGGCACGTTGACGCAGGAAAGATTCACTACCAGACCAGACGTTGACTGCTGGGTAATTTCACATGTAGAAGGCTGTGTCTGCAGTAGCTTTACTCTCCATTATCCGACGCGTCGCCAGGATGTTTATTGGGAGACATAAATTCTTTAGTGACAGATTAATTAAATAACTAAGTAGCTATTGGTAGTCACAGCTTTAAAGACATGGTTGTACTACCGTGGCTTAAAGAAATGGATGTCCCTTGCTAAGTCGCGAACGAAATACGGAGAGAGTTTTATTAGTCATAATTTATTTCAACTTCAGCATAGGTTTTTGCTTTGTTAGAAGCCTTAATGGAATGCAGGGCGAATCTAAAATACGTCAAATTCTATAGAATGGTAGATAGTGTAGGGTGAATTACTTTTTAATCCTTGTGAGCTTTTTCAATAGTATCGCCTGGGAATAAATACTTTAGTGCTTTCTTTTGGGTTCATAATTGGAACTATCGATTTATTTGTAGCGTATTCTTCAAGGTAGTTCCTCAAATTTTATGTCCTAATGACTTGAGCCATATTTACTTTTATTTTGCATGTAAAATGAAAGGGAGAAAACCGGGAATATCTGAACATAGATGGGAAAATATTCTTAACGTGGGCGCTAAAGAAGTAGCCTGCGTGTAGGGTCCGAGGGTGTGAATTCGATTAATCTCCTCAAAATAGAACTCTTGTGAAAACAGTCATGAAAAATTGGGTTACATAAAAGTCAGGAAATTTCCTGACCAAACGAGCAACTCTTAACTTGCTGATAATTCGATTTAGTTTGTCGTTATCTACCTCTAAGTTTCAACTTAAAATTGGGCATTTTATCATAAGTATGATAGGCGTATGATGGCAAAATCTTCGGCAAATCTGCGTTCATCTATTCTTGCCACGTGCTTAAATAAGTTCCTTATGATTTTGTATAAATTATTAAAGATATACAGATTTTTTGTGATACTTGCTTTCTGATGTTGTGTGTACTTGCATAGCCTGCAAATGACCGTAGGAACCTATAATTTGCCTCTCCCATTCTTCAGTTAGGGTGCAGAATTCTGAACCATGTAGCTGCGTGGGTGCAGCCACTTCTGTATAGTGGATTTAATTCTTAGTATATCTGTGTGCCTGACCGCGAATGGCGGAGATCATTCAGTTATTGTCGATACAAAGAGTGACACTCCAACGCAAGCATAATTATATTATCTTCAAAATGTCGAATTTGGTCACGGTAAATAGGCAACACGAAGGAAAAGCTTGTTACCCGGTGTTAATCAGGACATTCAGCTTCAGTTTTTTTTTAAAAGAAAAAATTTAGAAACAATTTATGAAAGGTTATTACAATAGTTTATGTATTGATTACCTCGATTTCAAAGAGACATTTTGTCGTACGTAACAAATATGCCAGGAATTTTAACCTTTTAAAGACTAACAGTTGCGATATGAATCATCGGTTTTAACATTCAACAGTTCCACGTTCTGTCTGCAGAATACATTTACGTGTTTTGTGTGTATCTCAGAAAAAAGGGAGACTTTTGCCGTTTGCAGCATTATCTGATTGTGAAGTTTGAAGTTTTCCATCCCGAAGTGTTATCATATACATAGGTATATATGTCAGGGCGACATGTTTCGACCAAGTAGGTCATCCTCAGGCCCTCCAAGAATACAGATTTAACGCTTAGATCTATATTCTTGGAGGGCGACATGTTTCGACCTATTAGGTCATCCTCAGGCCCTCCAAGAATACTAATCTAACGCTTAGGTGTATATTTTTGGAGGGCGACATGTTTCGACCTAGTAAGTCACCCTCAGGCCCCCCAAGAAGACAGATCTAAGCGTTAGATCTGTATTCTTGGAGGGCCTGAGGATGACTTACTGGGTCGAAACATGTCGCCCTAACATATATATCAGTGTATATGAATAAAATTATTGCGTTAATGACTGACGTGTAGTAGTTTGATTGTATATTATCTGATTGGCTTTTATAATCGAGGTTTAATTGTCTTTAAATAAAGTGAATTATGTCTTCTACTTAAAAGGTTGAATACAAATCTTGTATATGGAAACACAAGACTACGGTCATATGAAAGAGTCAGTTGCGATAATTCTGTGTATATGTTTTTTTGTTCAGTTTGTAGTAACCTTTCCGGTCAGTTCGCAACACCATCAGTATACAGCGTGCGAGCAGTCACCGACTTGTCATTTTGGCGTTAAAGTGTTTTCCTGTTAAATTATACCTTATTTAAAAATATTAACGTCAGAGAGTAGAAATATGATTAGGAATTAAAATTAAGCTCTTAAATCTAAGGAACACTGTTAGATTTTGGACTATGACCAGAAGTTAAAATTTAGATAAATTCGTGAGAGGTGGCGGCAGCACTCCGATGTCGGTACACAGTGATGTGTTAGTCCTTATTTATGTTATTTTGATTTAAAGATCCGGGATTACGAGTAGTGGCGACGTTTCGGTTGCGCCTATTCGTACATAATATCTCACAGTGTGTACTCTTTATATTATTGGACATTTTTGTCTTTAGGCTCCAGTTGATAAATGTTAAGTCCTTTGTGAACTTTGCCAAGCCATCTCACTGCATCGAAAACCTAAAATATCGGATTCCTGTCTCATTGTGTTCAAGGTCTTTCTCAGTGTGTCCAAGACTGCGGGCACAATAAAATTCGCCACGTCTCTCAACGCATTATTCTCAGTTCATTATGGGTTCTTGCACGCTCTCAAAGCCGTGTAACTTATGCAAGTAGCATGACGTCACTCAGAATAGTCGGAATAAACTGTATTGCTGTATTAGTCGCTGAAGTTATATAAAATAAGGTACTGATATTTGCATAGTAAAAACCAGGAATCAAAAAGAAGGGCAGATAGAATGTTAACCAGACATTCGTTTGAAGAACATGAATAAAACGGGGATAAATATACCTGGTTCGTTGCCCCCAGTTCATTGGCCTTACTAACTTCATTCATGTTCGTTCTATTAAATTATGTCCCCCGATTTTAAAGAGCATTAAGATTAAAATATATTAAATTAATCAATTTATGTGCAGGTGAATGGGTCTGTGATTCTTCTCGTCCTGTATACTTTTAATTCACAGATCGCATCATGGTTTTATTTTGTTAATATTCCGCGTGAATGGTTCTTGACTGTTACTCAATTATCACACCAACCACTGCACATATAAAAAATTGTATAAAGTTTACACATTAAAACATTAAAAACGCTCCGACATGTTTCGGTCCTAAGACCATCATCAGGGAGCTATATATTCCTTGCTAAAGTCACACTAGAAATAGTCACAGATAAATTTCGTTGTACAAGTTGGGTGTTGTGGCAGCATGCTGCATGAGTAACTCGACAACATGCACGGTGTAACAATAAAAATAGGTTCTTGATTGTGTTAGACTGTTTTACAGGTTTGACACTTTATTATGACACGTGGGATTATGATGGTTTGTTATTCAATTTATATTTATAACAATTCAAATACCGCTAAGTGAGATGGCCTGGCAGTAACACGGGCCTGCCAACTGTCGCTGCATACGACAGTGAAAGCGAAATTAAAAAGCGAAAGACATTCCGTAACTTTCGTATACTTGCATGTTGTGCCGTAAATTAACGTTACCTCAGCCTATAAACATGTACAGATATGATTAGTTTCATATTAGATTCAGTTAGCTTTTGCCTCAGTTACGTGACTTGTTAGAATAACCGGGGACATAAACGTCAGGGGTTTGGCAACTTATAGGACTGCTATAGTTGAAATATGCCGTGTGATAGATACACCGGTATTTCCAAATAATTTAAGAAAAGTTATGGATAATACACTCTTCCCAAGAGAGTGAATTCATTGCAATGATGCAAAATAATGTGAGGAAATAGTACTACAGAGAAATAAGAAATAGTACACGGTATAACGAAAGAAAAGCCAGGATTAAAATTAACTTGCGAACAAACAGGGGAAATTGAAAATTGTGTAAAATTAATTGAGAACGAGTGAAGTCAGAAGCAGAGAGAAAACTCAGAGCAGAGAAATATTCCCTTCAAAGTCTCACGGATACGAAGGCAGTGTTAGGGTATTTGTGCATCTTGAAATTGGTGCAACAAAAGGGAATGTATCAGTGTTGTTTATAACACATTAGGAAGGTAACTGAATTGGCCATAACTTACATAGGAATCGTTTTCTAAAACACGTTATTGAAGAAAGAATACAAGACGAGGAAGAAGACGTAAGTAGCTACTGGATTACAGAAAGGAAAAAAGAAAATACTGGGACTTGAAAGAGGAAGCATTAGATCTCACGAATTGGATAACTCGCTTCGGAAGATGCTATGGATCTGTAGCTTGACAGGCTACGTATTAAGTGAATGAACAAGAGAATGAACGTATGAATAAATGAATGAATGAATAATTCATTGATTGATTCATTCATTGTATAACGCATTGGTAGGAGGTTATAACGACGTACTTATTATAACAATTGGTGATGAGATTACATGCAATCTGTACTGACGCAGTTCTATCGGTCTGTGTCCAGGAGAAACATAGACCTGTATCGAGAAGATCCGAAATGTGTGACAATCACGAAATATTTGTGGCCTTGGAAAGATATGAACGTGTATTGTTTTAGAAAATTACGGCCTTATCGCATGGTTGGTTCGTAGCTAAAATACAGCGTGTGTACCGAAATTTCAAGCTAGAACTGCATGCAGTTTGCTAGTACAATGCCACTGCAGCATATTTATGTCTGCATACGTAACAACGATTTCCTGTACGCAATCGAAACAACGATATCCTGGCCGAAATCTATAAATTACTTTTTGCCTCATTTCGATTTCAAGTATATTTTTGTAATTGTGTCAATACACTCGAAAAGTTGATGTAGACCTGCCGTGTCCTAGACACCGTGTGCATGCATCTGTACCTTTTGAAAATCTGTTTTGTTCTAACTTAAATTTATCTGGGTCTTTCTTAGCTACAACGGTCGTTGAAGAAGCGGACACTACTTTGGGCCGTAACGTCCATCGACGCGACAGGGAAACTACAGCGGAAATGTCAAAATTCGGATGAATTTTCCTGTTGATTAGTAGAATTTCCGAACGTTGTTCCAGAGAACCAGAGTTCCAATGCAGCATTCCGTCCAAATTCTACGACGTCGCCTTTCACAACTATGCATTGCTCTGGATATTTCCTGCTGTATCGCGGATTCGCGAAACCAGAAGTGGACTGGCGTTGCGCAATGTGTGCGGGCTGGCTGGCGTCTGTCGCGAGAGTTTACAATAAACGGCGCCTGACGCCCGGGACCCCGACAGTGGTAATGTAAACTGCGACTCACGTGCTGTTTCAGCTACAGGCACGAGGCATCTGTCTCCAAACCGCGCGCGGGTTTATTAATAGGTCCTCTTCTAAACAACTCCTTGCTCTCCAGTCTGTCTGTGTCATCTACAGCCTCGCTCCTTGTTCTGCCGGGATACATGTGTAAAATCTACTTCTGAAGTGTCTGCCGGAGTTATGACTGTATTTAACACAAGTGTAAGATGCCTGTTCGTAGCGACTACTGCCATTATCATTTTGACAACAAGCAGTTCCGAACAGATGTCCATTTTCCTATTGCACTAACTTGTTATACAACATATTTCATGTTATTATCTGTAACTTAAGTTAAAACCCAGTAAAGAAATTAGTTTTATTTCATTTTTTAGAGTATTGGTCACACACAAATGTCATAGGCCGTAGCACTGAAACATATGTTCATATTTGTTGCGAATTGCTGTTGTAAATATTTTATACGCAGTACAGGTGAATGTATCCCTACACATTTACCACGCAGGCATGTGAAGGGACTGGAGATATAGCTACTCTCATTCTTAACCTCGGCGCCTAACGGTGGTGAGTGCTACCCCCGAAGAAAGAGCCCTCGGTGGCTGGATGTTTCTCACAGACGGTCTTCACGTTTCAGAGAAGAGATAAATCTCTCGCTTCTGCGGGATTTCGAATTCCGGATCGCCCAGTCCGTAGCCTATTCACTGTACTCACTGCACAATTCCGGCTCTGATGTATTTATTATTATTATGTTGTTGTTGTTGGTGTTTGCCGATGGGTTATTGAGTCAGCACATAAATATATAAGAAGTGAATCGAAATAAATTAAAATTGAACTATTAGTATACTTTTTTGGTTGTTACTCTTCAGTTGGCAATAGCGCTGTTGAATCGATAAGTTAATAAACGAAGAACTGAATTAAATTTATTACTAACTAGATTGGATAGTTTGATTTAGAGACACATAATGAAAGTTAATGGTCGTCGAAAATTCAAAACAATAACATTCACTGAGATAGAGATGTCGTATAAATGTAAAAAGTTTTATCCGCAAGATAAAAGTCAGGAAGACTATTGCAGTAAATAACTTCAGCATGTTTAGGGCGGATATCATATAGAATGTACGGGTCAGTGAACTTACTTTCTGAATGATACGAAAAAATAAATTCTGCATCTTTTTATACGTATAAAAGGTAAAGTTAGGGTAATCCTATTACAGGCCTGGACAGGCCCTTAGGGTTCCAGAAGTTTGAGACTCACAGATTTCAAGACTATCGACACATGAAAGTGGTAAGGTTGACAGCCCTACGCACCGGCCGTCTTTATCCCCCAGGAAATATTCATATACTCATTTCTGTTAGAGACTGAGTGCATCCCATTGCCATAGTGTGGCCGGAAGGATTATGTCAATGAATAGTTCTAATGACACCATCGGGAATCGAACAGCGGCCTTCAAGTTTGTATCGCAGTGCCTCAACAAACTGCGCCACCTCTTGGCCCCGTTGAAATATTATAATAAATAATGTAAACATTTGGACAAATTGATAATAAAAGTCGCACAGAAAGCTTTTGAAATTATCTCTGGGTCTACGGCAAGTTAAAGTAAAAGCCCTCATATTTCACCTGTCGAAATAACTACAAGTTAATTGTGGTCTATCAATTAAATATTGGGTTGTTTGAAATAGGACTGCGTTCTCCCCCACACAGCGTATTTTATATGGCAACATGCAGCTGTATTCGCCGCACGTAATATTCGACCCACAACACTGGCATATAATACATATTCACCAAACATTTTTGTGTGATGATTGGAACACGCGGCGCACAAATGTACGGGGGTTGAAAGCTGACATTGACGCCAGCTTTTATGCTAATGCCTGTAAAATTACCAGAATGAAATGCTTACACATGTAACAAAATTGACTTACATCACTCAACATTTCTCAAACACCATATTTCGTTCCTCCCACCCAGCTAGCTCAACTCCTCCCCCCCCACCTGCTTTCTGACAGATGGCTCCGAACACACGTAACAGACTGATAAAAGAGACTCAAATCAGTTCCAGTGAAGTAAGCAATAGTGTGTTTCGTCATGACTCAAGGCGACTTGCAGTTAACATGTGGCGAATAAATGACAGGTGAATGTATCAAGCCATTATTCTTGCAAGCCTACAATTTTCCCTCTTCGTACATCCTCCGTATTTTTGATTGCATAAAGAGAAAATAATGTCCTGTGATGTTATTATTCAGAGGGTATGCATCTCACTGCTTTGAACCGCCAATTTCGTCTACAGAATACATAAAATTGGATTTTATACATTACAGATAGACAATTGATCTTTATTGTAAACACCAAATGCCTAGTGAAAATTATCGCTATTTGTTCTTCTAATAATACCTAAAAAATTAGAGGTCGGTATGAGAAAATGTCGAAAGTCTTAAATGTTTGAATATAAGGTAAATTTTGTAACCACTTGGCTGGGAAGGTCTACAGGTGTATTTCACCAGTTCATACCCCTCCTACTTTTGAGTAATATTGCGTGATTACAATGAACCTAACAAGATTCCTGCCCGTAAACAGGTGTCAAAAGGATTTATCAGCCATTGCAGGGCCTTGAACAAGTTACTGAACGGGCACATAACATAAATTTACTGGTGCGAGTGCTAAGCTTTTTAATTATACAAAACTCCATGAGATATGCAAATGTGCTTTAAAGACACATTTTATGCATAGAACAAAGCAAATCTATCACAGACACATCTTACTGTATTCATATCTAAGGAAATGTCTCCAAACAATTAAAGGTAACATGGCATGTTTATGCTATATTCAGTTAACAAGGATGTGCCCAAACATGAATATTCCTGCGCATGGTTAGGTAGAAGTGAAGCATGAAATCTGACCGAAATTTTTGTCTGATTATAATATAATTTGGATTTGCTTGACAGATTTTAATAGAAGCAAATGTCGTGAAAAATCCAGCGAGCGGGGGCCGAGTTGATACATGCCGATAGGCAGACTACGGACATACATGACAGAGCTAATAGGCGCTTTCAACGTCCGTGCGAAAGCGCCTAATAATCAATACCGAAGCCAAAACCAGTACCTGCGTCGGTGTTTCCCTTGAGAATATACAAGAAATTTTACAATCATTGACGTGTCCACACGTATGTAGGAAGCAGTGAAGCGCAGCAACACCAATGAAGGAAGCAGACGCTGTGGGCAGAGTAACGGTTATCCAAGGACTTCACAAGCCTACAGAATGCGGTACTCAAAATTGAAGCCGACGCCTAAACCAAAACCGGCGTCGAAGTGGATATGAAAAGGACGATGATAAACGATATACTCGTCGATGACAATGCGCCCCGAGACATGACACTACCAGTGTTCGCAGTGTTAATGATATTATTTTTGTAAACCAACATAAGAGATTTTCAAACTAAATTGTATATATTTATCTTTGCTTTCTGTATCCTATACTTATTTATATGGCGCTGTACTTAGTATTCTGTGTAATTGTGTTTGTTTTGTCTTTTCAATAAAACTAAGTGTTTCAGTCTCAGAAACTGAAATCTGCGTGATGTAGGCCGTGGTCGTTGTGATCAACAAATATAGGCTAGCGTCATTAATTGTATTATTAAGACGTCTACCGCCGTGAGTAATACACTGTCTGTTTAACAGTCCAACCTGCCGTAGGCATGGTTAATGGCTATCACAAAGAGGAAATGACATGAGGAAACACATTTCTTTCGTGTCCTGTTAAATACGTCACATCACGATACATACGGGAAGTTTCTTAAAATACACACGATCTTTTCCCATATGCTGTGTATCCTCTTGGGGACTCGAAGTGTTTACGACGGATGAATGCGCGCCCCGGGTGGCCCTATCCATCTAACGCCTTGATATGGGGGAGTGAGAGACTGTAAGCAAAGTATGCAACTTGCAGGGTTTGCACGTAGCTCGTGTTGCCTGGCTATACGGCACTGCTCTGATGGATAGCCGCGGTGACCCCTGAGCCTCTGGAGCTACCTTCATGAGGAGGAGGGGGGGGGGCAGGGGGCGAAAAGGGGCGAGTGTCCGCTTTCCAATGTTGTGGTTGTGGAAGAAGCTCCATCTTTGTTTCTATTGACTCTGAGGGTTATGGACCTGAAGAAGGGGCAGATTTAATCTAATATTATTGTGTTGGACAGCATGTTAAACATGGATTTTGTTAAACAGCCTCCAATATCGGATTGCTTCGTGAAACTGCCAATTATTTTTTGAAGTTTGGGCAGCGGATTAAAGTTGAAGATGAAAAAGTATGGGTAACAACAGACAGAAGTAATGTGCACAATGAGGAGTTTGCGTACTTTGCACTCAAACACAGATATAATTAGGGTAAAAATCAGAGTAGCTATTAGTGGTGAGTCAAGTACAGTACATGGGAGATATGACAAAGCAGTTTAATATGATTGTTGAAAAGCCAGAAACAAAAAGAACACTTTAGAGATTTGGGCGTATATAGAAAAAGAGGATAATATTAAAATCAGTGTTAAAGTTATAATTAATGAGGACGTGAACGGGATTCACTAATTAAGTCAGGGTTAGTGACGCAACCAGTGAACAGTGTTGTTTCCTGTATCGGCTGAATTGCAACGAAAAATTTGTGAACAGAACTTTTGACTATAAATGCTGAATGAAAGTAAATAGTCTGTAAACAGCGGTATCGTCTGGGTGGCTTTATGGAAGTACATAATCTGTGAACAGCGTTATTGTGTTGGAAGACTGACAGGAAGTACAAAACCTGTGAACCGTGATATTGCCTGGAGAGGCTGGGTGGAAATAAATACTGTGGGAACAGTGGCATGGTTTGGGGAGGCTAAGTTGATGTACATAAACTGTGAAAAGCGTTACTGTGTAGGGAGGCTGCGTGCAAGTACATGACCTATGAATTGTGTATTGTGTTGGGAGGCTGGGTATAAGTACATAACATGTGAATAGTATTACTGTGTTGGGGGGTTGGGTGGAAAAATTAACTGTTAACCGTGCTATTGCCTGGAGAGGCCAGGTGGAAATACGTAACATGTAAATAGTGGTAATGTGTTGGGAGGCTGGGTGGAAGTAAATAACCTGTGAATAGTGTTATTGTGTTAGGAGGCTGGGAGGAAGAACATAACCTGTGAATAGTGGTATTGTGTTAGGAGGCTGGGTGGAAGTATATAAGCTGTTAATATTGGTATTTTGTTAGGAGGCTGGGTAGAAGTACATAACCTGTGAATAGT
>Ga0136643_10002243_pt1 | contig 24891 bp, 18 predicted proteins | sample TergutLab28metaG_FD_96883 | JGI IMG/M metagenome (GOLD analysis project Ga0136643, IMG submission 96883) | Labiotermes labralis P1 segment gut microbial communities from Petit-Saut dam, French Guiana - Lab288 P1 (version 3) (version 3) | ecosystem: Host-associated > Arthropoda: Insects >... | reverse complement strand
TTGAGACTCTTTGCTTACTGTCTCCCCCTAAAAATTCCCGCCGCGGAACCCAGGCGCCCAAACCGCCCGGGAAGAAAAAAAGGGGTGCCGGCCCCCCCCCCCCCACCACCATCTGTGCCACCTAGTGGGGCTCAACATGACCGCGATGGTGGGGAGTTGTAGTGCTGCAGTCCATGGTTGTAACGAGGCCGATGAACTTGGTGAACTGGTCTGTGGGCCAGGAGCTAGTTGTAGCCCCCATCCGGTTGTAGGGATTGAAGAATGCCTTTACATGCCGCCACGTCCTCCCAATCGTTTTCGCATGAGCGAACGACAACGTAGGTGAGGAACAAAACCTTCATGTAATTCTCTGCTGAAACCATGGGTCGTGCCTGATTGACGTGGAAGCTAAGCATGCGGAAGCAGATGTGATCCTCCGACGTCATCGGTAACCATCCTTTCGATTAGTATCGACGCACAAAGACATTTGGAATCCGCACTTCCAACACACCATACTGATTCGAATTAGGCCCACATCCCTCAAGAAAAGGACGCCGACGTCGAGGTCGCTGAACAGGAACGCGAGAAACAATTTATTACGAACATCGCTGGTGCCCAGCGTTGCGCGACCGAACGTCGTGGAATAAACGTACGGCTCGGAATTGAGGCGCCGTTCGTTTGCTCGAATTACAGAAGTAACACGTATATCGGCCATAGGTGTTTTAAATGTACAATTTTTGTAATAACGCGAAAAAGAATTCGAATCACAAAATAGCACAGCACTCAGAGCAAGAACCAAAGCGATACTGGCGTCCGGCGAGATGACGAAAGGTAGCGCGAAGCCCGCAGGGAAAAGAGGAAACAATGAATATTTCAAACGGCTAACTGCTGTCCGTCTCATTAGAGGAATATTAGGGAACATAGAGGGCGAAAGGGAAAGGTAATGAAGCGCCACATACGTTGGAGGGAAATGAGAAAGAAATTGTGTGAATCGCTAGGAATAACCCAGACGACTAACTTAACTCAGTATGGACAATGTCCGAAAGAAGCAATAGAGGAACACTATCAATAGTACTAACAACTAACCTCGGTCTCAATAGTAATGTTTAGTGGTACGAATGGAGGGAAGGGGGAACGCAGCAATATTTCGAAAGAGTAACCGTCGTATCTCGCGTCATGTGCAATAGGTGGGAAGGTTGGAGAAGACTAATGTGCGGCGCATGGGATGGTAATGGAGGAACAACAGCGCCACACGCGGCACCGTCGACCGATAGAAGCGCCCCATACAGCAGACGGGCAGGAAGTACCAAACCGAAAAGGAGAGTACGACGTAGTACAACCACAACGCACACGCAGCATGAGAGCAACAAGGGGATAATGTGAAAAAAATAAACCTCCTTCAATGGATGCCACGAGTCACCACACACAACTTTTACGCGACTCGTATCCGGTACAACTTCTATGTAAGACTACCTTTCTCCACGTCGGGGCCGGCGAACCTTTTCAGGGAAGCGTGGCCATACTGACTACAATTCGAAAAAATTCTTTTGAGCGTTCATTAGAATTTAGAAGATCGAAACAAGATCTTCGAGCCTCCAATACATATTACTTAATTTCCAATAAGGGCCTCCTTGAAAATTGTGATAAAAACTGTGTAATTGAGGCTGCTACTACTTAGTGTTTGAGAAAAAGACTAAAACACACAGTTCAATGTCGTATTCAACCAATCCCCAAGTGATGTATATCCACTCAATACTTGCGAAAAAGTTTCACTTGCAGTATCACTTGGTAGCAAAGGTAATTCATATAGTCCCTACACAGATATGTGCGTATGAACACATTTTCTTCACAATATAGAGATGCTGGCTGTGCAAAAGAAAACAATTTGGTACCGCGAGCCATACGTTTGCTAGCCTTGATCTATGTGATACTACAGAACCAGAAATGCAGTCATTGAGCCATTATGGCTACAAATGCAGGCAGGTGCGTCTTGTATAACAATCCCTTGTTTCCTAGGCTTGATAGATTGCAGCACCATGCTCAACAGCTCAAACATGCTGACAGCATTCTTACCTTGGTTTTTAACACCCCATGCGATCGAGCTGGCACGAGCATGATGCATTACGCGAAATGACAGTGACACACATATGGCTTTTAATGGCAGGAGGTAGGAAGTCAGAAAGTGAAGACAGAGGAATTCCATAATTCTTGAAGAAGAGAAAAATGATTTACTAGTTTACTGTATGAGGAAAGGTGAAATTAACATTTTCAATAAGAGAAAAGATTGATACTACTACAGTTTGACAGGAAGTTATGATACACAGCCAGATTAAATTCAGTGAATTTTTCAAGTTTCAAGAACCATTTTCCAGTCCATTAGTTCATCCTTTCCTCTTTATGGCTCATAGTATACACACAACAATACAAAACATGACACAAACTCCTCTGCTTGCTCCAGGACTTCTGTGTCACACAAAGGTCAAGGTTTAAATGCTGCTGGAACACAACACAGCAGGACCTGTGTAGTGACCCTGCATGACATTATACTTAAAAACCAGGCCCCTTCAAAATTACAGCTTTGACTTCTGCATTCCACATCACACTCACACAACCATCACTGTGTGGCTATTAAAAACCAAGGCTTATTATGCAGCAGTGCACTGTTTTAGACTTGCGCAGTTTGGTATAACTGTCAATCCATGGCTAAAATTACTTCATTAAACACTTGTAACAGTCCACGAATAAACTCTCTTCCTCAAATTCACAACAAAAGGAGTTTTTGTTGTCACAGGGTAGTGTACTTGAGAATGAAATATGGCTTCAGTGGTAACAAAATGATCCTCTAAACAGTTGGATGCGATGAAAGAAACCAGGTACTGCCATGCTTCAGAATAACATTGAACCAAAGGTCCACAGTCTCACAAACTCTTCCAGTTCTGTCACATGCATTGTACATAAATGTCAAAATACTTGTAAATTTTGACCACAAGAGCTTCCATTTTAATTCATATTACTTGCAGTTTGTTGAGCTCTATTCCAGAACCAAATGCTCACAATACTGCCAACATGTGCTAACAAAATGAATGCACAAAGCAGTTATACCAGTTCCTGGCATTATGGTGTTCATCCAGGTGCCTTTCAAGTCGTATGAGGCTCACGTTCATGTCCAACCTCTCTACCAAACTTCTTGCCTTTGGCATCCAAAATGACACACTTTTCCCTACTTCCAAGTACTGCCAACACTAAGAGAGGAAACATTACTAACACTGCAGGCAGCAAATGTGGCTAACCTTCTGCCATGAACCACAGACAACTCTCCAAATTAAACTACAGACAGGACTGTTGGTGGATAGATAGGAATGTTGAGTGGGATATGACTGTCCTGCATTATGTAAAATCACAACCCATGTGACACACTCATCTGTTATGCTGAGAAGCCAGTAACCAACTGCTGGAGCTATGGTACAATATACGGTAATTGTTGGCAGTTTGTAGGCAACATGTACAACTGGCCAGCAGATCAATGCATCAGGTAAAGAATGGAATGGGAAAAAGCAGTACTTATAAACTTACCTGTATTTACCTTGCAACAACAAAACTTACGGACTAGCAGCACCAGTCCAATATACAGTTGAGTCACAGGATCTTTTCATCTTTCTACAGTGCAATGAAGTTAATACTGCCACATCTGCAATGCATTACTTTCAATCAACTTAGTTTCACTATACACTACCTTGCATACATAAATGCAATACAAATGAGACACAATCATCTTAGTGCCATGATGTTTGTTGCAATATCACATTGGAAATGCGCTATTTCCAGTCAACTTACGTTCATTACCCACCAATTTGAATGTGACTGCAATACAAATGACCAGAGACTATCACGTTTGTACACTGCACACCTAGAATGGTCCTGTCTTATGGTTCCAGTACTCTAAAAAACATTAATTTTTTGGGCACTAGCTCCATCACAGTTTATGCTTACAATTAAAGAAATGAGACACCATACTAAATTTACACATATCTTATGGAAGAGATACAATAAAACTGACCCCAAAAAAAAGCCCTTTAGAATGAATTCTCATCATGTCAAACCCCCATGCTATTAAGACTTCCAGCAGGACAGCTTTGTTCTTGCCTTTGTCATCCACCAACCTCGAAGCTGTAACAGAGGCGGCCAGTTCAAATCATGGCTGTGTCACTGACAACACAGAAGATATTTTGTGATTTTTCTGTACCTCCAGGCAAATTTGCCTTAAAATATGCCATGACATTTTGCCCCATATCTTTTTCAATTCATTATTTATTCATCATGCTACTATTCAAAGTTATTTAATCTCAGTTACTTACGGCATTGATAAAGAAACTATTAATTATTCTTCAGATCCCGATGAAGGCAGAAATGCTCAACAATTTTGTTACCAAGGGAAAGACAGGAAACACACAACTTTAACTTTTCTTTTAGTTCACTGTTATTATTATTATTGTTGTTGTTGTTGTTGTTGTAGTAGTAGTAGTAGTACCAGTAATATTATTAGCATTATAAACTACACATTACAAGAAATAGTAATACAAGTGAATGGTGTTTCTTGCCTTACAAAACTTTCCAACATATGCCACCAGTCCACAGTTTTATGAAGTGCATGTCACTTGTAGAACCATTTTCTGAAAAATACTGTACTAGGAAAGAAACACTAACAGAATTTCACTAAAAATGTGACACAATAAACACTTCTATTTGTATAATCTTGGGAGTCTTTGGATATACACAAAGATTAATGTAAGCCACTGAAGTCACAGCCTACATTGGACAGGACATGAAATTAAATTGTACCTTTGTTCAGATGGTGTAATTTCAAACATTACAAACAAAACAAAGAGCAATATAAATTGGTAAACTGGCTGTTTGATGTATTCTGACAATTTCCTATACATCTGTACATGCCAAGGACCATAAGAATCTGAGTAATATTCAGGAAGCACTTGTACTATTATACCTGAAAATTCCAAGACCTCGATCAGTGAACTTCAACTTGTATTTATAACACAACATACTTAGCAGTTGCTAAAAAAGAAGCAGGAAATATGACATGGTACCTTCCAAGAGACATCATCTGCAAGATCAAGTTTAAATTCCACTATATATTTAGATATGCAATTGAGAAAATGTAAATAAGGAAGCATAACTGTGTGTTCAAATCTAGAAGTCTCTCACCAAATAAAAACACTGATCATGCAGATTTGGAAACAAGACCTACCAAAATGTTCTACTGGATTGTTTATGCATTCCTACATAACCTCCATACATGTAACTATCTTCCTAAGCCAAACACAAAAAGTGGTCACTGTCATGTAAACAGAAGTATGGAATAAAAAATAAAGTAACAAAGCTTGTCTATCTAAACAGCCTCTATCTTGAATTTACAAGGTGATTGGCATATAAATTATTGCAATTTTCAATATGGCCATTACCTAAAACACAGAAATGTTCCCTTCTTCTGGAACCAAATATTATCAGCTAGATATTAACATTTCAACATAAAGCTCCAACCATCTCAATAAAAACATTCTTCTTTCTCTCACCAAGCTAAATGCAACAGTTAATTAACAATGCCTGGATTATAATTTCTGTATCGTGACACAATAAGATTGTGTTTAAGGGATGTGAAACAATACTTAGAAACTCATGCAAAGATCTTGTGAATGGAAATTACAAAACCAAGAAACCAACACGATCAACAAAGCTTTCCAACAATCTCACTTTTTCATATATATATTCCCTTTACAAAATCAATTTCTGTTTCAGGAGTTTCTGTTGGTCAACAACCCCTCTCTTCTTCTTTTTTAAAAAATGCTCAATGTGTATGTGAAGATTTCAAAACCATTCATCCGAGGACGAAGGCATGGCACGGTTCTCTTTTCTGAGGCAGTAAAATTCACACAAATTCACAAGGAAGCACAAAGTTAGACCTCTTATACATAAGATGCTTGGCTCTGAAATCATCTTGTCCTCAATGGTACAGATGTCACTGTCAGTCTATAGTTTTCAACATAATTTTCTTACATTACTACATCTGTGTTGTTGATAGTCCAAGAATCTACCTGTTCACACGCTTTACATTGATCAATCATTGTGCACCACATCAACAGCTACAAACAGCTGGCACAAAATGAAGGCAGATTCTTCCAACATGACAGTGGCAGCAATATAAACAAAAAAGCAAATTTTATAGAATGGATTTAGTCTTCAGTTGCAATTGATACTGGAATTGATGTGGTGAAAGTTGGTGTCTCCAGTTCTTCATGTTTCTTCATTTTCATTCCCTGTAAGAGACAAAAGATGCTTGAATACAGTACTGTCTAACTAGTAACATCATTCCCAACAAATGCATATCTCTGAATAAATTAATGCAAATGTTCAATCTGAAACGGATTTCAACGGCAGCTATATCAGAGATCACTGAGGAAAAATAACAGCTTGCCCTCAATAATAAATGGTGATGGGCATCCCTTAAAGATTTGACAGTTATCAGCTGGTCACATATTACCCACTTTTAAGGTTAAACAAGACAGGCACATGCGCACACACATGGCACACACAAAGCAACACAATGACGTGCCAAAGGGATTTAGTATGAATGCAGACATGTAAAATTTTATAATGTTGCAACACAAATGGCCCACACATGTAGATGTGGCAATGGTGTTTGTTTATGGTGTTATCAGAACAAATATAACACTGACAATCACTATGACAGTATCTCAGTTCTGGCATGTTGCCCATGACAGGCTGGCTGGTATCACAAGACAGTAATGTGTATTAGTTGTCAGTAACATTTTGAATTCTTGTCAGCAGTTCATAAGTAAGCTTTTGTAGATTCCATTACCTCTTTATAATTCCAATTTCATCTGTGAAAAGACAAAACATCAAAATGCAAGTGCAGGCTACATTTAATCTAGCAGCACGTCCAAGCAAGCCAGGACAGCGAGTGTCAGTATAGTAAACAGACTACAGGCTTGATGATCAAAGGTTTGTATTTTGGCATTGACAAGAGCTTTTTCTGATACCCAAAAACTTTCAGACTGGTTTTGAAGTCCATTCAGCCACCTATTCAATGGACAATGGAGCTTTTTCCCAAAGGTATAAACTGACCAGGATTAGAAGGTTACCACTCACCTCCATCTAGCATCAGAGTTAAGAATGGGTGGGGATATACCTCCACTCCCAGAGTGCCATTGTGGCACTTCAAGAAAAAATGTTCACTTCTCACCTGCCAAATGTAGTTATGGCATTCAAATGAATCCAAGACACCATTTTTACACTGTGTGTGTGTGTGTGTGTGTGTGTGTGCACACACGCATGCGCACAGTACAAACACACAAAGTGTATAGGTCTGGCTTATTCTCATTCAAGATGTCTAAGTATGTGTGATTTCAGGATTCTGCCGTGGTGTAAATGAGATGTGCGCTACTTTAGATTTTCCACAGCGCAAAATCCCAAAAAACTGCAGATCTCAATGAAGTGTTCTAAAACACATTTACATAATTTGTGCACTGGAAACTACAGGCAAGGTGACAGCGACAAAAAACTCTCAAGTTATGTCTAACAACCATTAGGTACACAAAATATATACATTAAAAACCCAATTTTATGATCTTGCATTCTGAACTTTACTGAATTTTATGTACTTTTTGTAAAGTCCCAGCCAAATGCCTGTATGTTACCCAATTATACATTTTCTCAGAATTTACATTTCATTTTTCTAGTCCTAATTACAGCATTTAACTGATTTTGTTTCATATTTTCTTCTCAGAATGTCTACTTGCACCTAGCAAAGCACAAATGCCAACATCTCAGTGAAACTGCCCTCAACCAAATGCTAGTTCTTGTACAGATGGCAGCAGGTTTGACAGGAACAGATGTTAAATTTTAATTCATCGACCTTACTGATGGAAATCGATTGTATGAGGAAGCACCACTGTGTGTCTTTAGTCTTGAATTGAATGGCAGTCATGTAGATCATACTATACTGTAGGCAGAGCGTAGTTTCACAGCAAAGCATGAAATATGTATAAAGAAAGCAAAAATCATTCATAATTAAGTGATGAAATAGGTATTTTAGTAAAATCTGATGCACAAACTGGCATGCGTTTGCCTTGCATTGCAGTATGGACTAGTGGTATCCACATTAAACATTATTGTGAAAAACCATGAAATAACCGACAGGGGGCTTACATTTAGCATGGAACTTTCTCCAGGCAGTGAAAATCATCGAAATACTCACTGCTGGAGTAAATGGAATCTGTTCTTGCAATATGATTCAACCAAGCACATGAAAGCAACACTTCCACAGATGGTACAACCAACAGGGAGAAATTCTTAGAACACAAGACACAGGGTTAATGAGACTGTACTGAACATAAATTAATGGCAGCAGAAGCAACCTGACAATAATTAGTATTGTTAGTGGCAGGAGTACTGACCCCCACCTGCTGCAGCTTGTAATGGTTGATGATGTCCTGGTCAGCTGGGCAGCTCTGTGTAAATGCATCCAGCTGGTACATATGGAACATGTAGTGCCACAGGTGTTCCAACTCCACAGGTATATCAAAGTCTAGGAAATACTTTCCTGTACAAAACACAGGCACAAATTACTTTATAACTTTCATTACTGCATTAAAATCATTCATTTAATTATTGCAAACCTTGTACAAAGTGTTTTGGGCATGAAATGTGTATTTCATGTTTCTCGACATGTTGTGACATTTTCTGCTGTGATGAATATTCAGCAACTTATATTCAGGATGGGTACACAAACACACCATAGGCCTTCACGGACAGGGATACTTCACCGTCGTTGTCATCATCATCATCATCAAATTTTAACTAAACTGAAGTGTGTCAAAATATCTTACTAAAATACTACAATATAAACTTTCATGAAACCCCACGCAATGGATATTAAGTTTCTATGTACTACATGACGGACAAATGTCAAGCTAAGAGGTGCACTTCTGGAACATTCATTCCAAATGAGACCACAACACAGTTACACACTATACAACTAATGGTAGTTCTTATCATAAAAGCTGAATATATAACACAAATATTCTATAAATATGGAAGACCAATACTGACCAGTATCACTCCCTTGTTCAAGAGCATTTGTTACCTGCCAGCTGGCAGGAAGAGTGTGCCACAGTCTGCTACAATATGAAGCATTATCTTCTAAATAATACAATTAAGGGAAAATCACCTGCCACCCGGATATGCTGAAGGCGTGGCATCAGCTCGCAGTCAAAGCAGCACATGGTGTCACCTGTAAGGAAGCGTGTGCCCTTTCGTCCCAAGTGCTCATTAATCTTGCGCAGATGTGACATCAAACTGTTTGTTTTGCTATCATCCTTCTTAAGTAACATGAGCTTCAGTTTCTGTAAAAACAACATAACATAACATAAAGCCAAGGTAATACCAGTTGTTTCTATGCTCATTATGTGCCATGCCATGAGGCAGTAAAGGTATGGCTCCATGTATTCTTCACCCTGGAACTAAATGGAGGTAAGTTCTTAGCTTCATCACTTGGCTGCTTTACACCCAGGGAAAAGAACGCAAAATGTTCATCCAACTAAGTAAACAAAACATCAAGAGCCCATTTCAAGGACTGTCTGTTTTGTTTTCATATATGCAACAAAATGCATTGTATGAGATCTAGACTCTTACAGAAGCAAATACCCACACAAATAGCAGAAGCTACAGTTCTGGAATAAGCTCTGCTGCTTGGTTTCTGATTAATCTCTCCAGCTTCTGTGGCTGTGAAGATGAAACCTAAACTACAATCACATACAAAGTGTGTCCATTTTATTGTGTCCCTAAGCACAGCAGCCGTTATGAGAAACATACGATGTAGCACACCTTAAACCAACGGGAGTCCAAATGTTTTTAAGTTTAACTTATTTTATTTCTGTGGTTGGTGCATCCCATGGTGAAAGATATAACTCTAATGAATAAATCCACCATAAACCACACCTCCTGCATATATGGCTATATGTAATTATGTATATATGGTTATTTATTACATTTTATAACACATCTGTTGGCCTCTTTTGGCCATCATCAGGCATAACTAAGCACAAAAAGTATTAGAAAAAGGGCTAATGGGAACTATGAAATTTCTAAGGTGGAGTAAGATCTAATTCTTTACAGTTGACGTGAGAATTTTCGGAACAAATTTTCTTCTTTAATTCATTATAGAAGCTCCATACAAGATACAACAACCTAACACCAAGATAGTCTACCCACAGAGTGCATACAAAAAAATCCTAATTTGTAAACAGAAACAATTATTTAAAATTATATACAAATCTCAACAGGAACCTGCTAAAGATTTTTACAGTATATCCTTCTCTACACTTTCATAATACCTGCAAAAGACATTATGAACCTTTCTTCTTACAAATCCCACTTCAACTGTAAATAATAATATCTTATTCTAATTTAAAAAGTTTATGGTTGCAATTATCCTTCCTACTAGTATTGTTTGTGTTTAGATGTACCTAAGGACAGCCAAACAAGGCCAAAACATGTAGTATAAAATATAATAAAAAAACCACATGTACAAGTGTTGTGACTGACAGCATACTTACTCATTTTAGTTTACTTTATTCCATATAATAGTCTCAAATGTGCCAACCATCAGCTTCTATGTGGGCCCCCACATATTCTGAAAACATATTTGGCCACACAAGAGAGACCTTGCCTTAAAAAATATTTGCAATTTCTCCTTCAAACACTTTCAGTTCTTGCAAAGAATGTGGATTGTTTGCACTAACTTTTTCGGCATCTGCTCACAACTAATAATCATACAGATTCAAAACTCGATATCTGGGAGGCTATAAACCACAAGCCTTTAAATGTTTACTGAAATCTCTTCTGTGGAAGTCATTCAGAAGCTTGCTGTGTGGGCTGTGACAGTGTTGTGCATCAAGCAACCATACATTATCTCTTCATCCATTAATTCTCTACAGAATGGTATCAGAACTGAATGTACTGTTTCTTTCAAAAACACAGGCCCTATAATTGTTCACATGGTCACTGCACACCAAGCCCCCTTTCTAAGGTTATGCAAAGGAAAATATAAGCTTCATAAGAATATTCACAGCAAGAGTGTGCTATTTTGGCTATTTATATTCCCACTTAATGTAAACCATGCCACCTTGCAAAAGTATTACAAACAAACACTTCATTTGACAGATGCAGTAACCATCTAAACTCTATGTATAATAACACATGACTGAGTGGCTGTCTCACATTCCAGCCAGTGCAGATAAGGTAAATAGTACTTCTGTCATGTTTCCTCTGAATGTGGAGATCTACTTTCCTACGCTTATGGGGTGTGATGAAATGGAGTCTGCAGTTCATCCAGGCTATGAACACTCTCAATGGAAATGTGTTCATCTTACATAAGTACAGTAAAAGATAACAGCAGGAAGTTGAGACCAATGACTAAAAAACTTGGAGGCCAGTGCTCCAAACTGTATATTAAATAATGTTTGTTTAGGGTTTGGGCCATGATTTAAGAGTCCACTGATCAGCAAACTCTCACTCAAAGACATAATTAAACTTGAAGTGCATGCATGCAGAATAACTTCCTTCATGTTTAAAATAAACAGAACCAACACTTATGGGCAGTGATGAACAACATACAGCCTGCCCAAGCATTTGGCAAGAGTTTCCTGTACAGCTACTGGCTCTTTTTGTGTAGGAAGTGACTGACCGTTTCCAATACAGTCTGCAATATTAAAAGTAAGATGACTTCATTTACCTAAAATATAGTATATGCAAATCCAATGTTTAATGCAGTCATCGGATAGACAATCAGGCTGTTGATAGAAATACATGGTCACTTTGCAGTATAACTACCTACCTCCAGGGTGAACAGTCTTTCTTTAGAAAGTGATAGTTTCTCAATTGGCATGGAAGTTCCCTGCTTACAGAATTCCAAGGATGGTCGAAAGATGAGACTATGGTCTGTAAGTTGCACAAGGTTTCAGCTCCAACCATGACACAGTATGCCATTATATGAACCTGCTACTTTTGGCATCATTATTTGAATACGAAGAAAATATGATCCGTAATTGTAAAATCATACTGACTCTATGATAACACAGTCCAAAAATATATAAGTTTTGTGAAAGTTTCCAACAATTACTGCATCAGAAAGCAGTAGACACAGCAGATGTGCCCACTGTAGTATACCCCAAGGTTTTTGATGGAAATCATGTGCTTACTGGCAAGGAAGAAAGGTATCCTAAAAAATGTAACACAACACAGAAACAGAATTTTTTAATGGTTTACAAATATTAATGAACCTGTCAGTGTCTCAGACTATATAGCACTGACTCAACAGGAATGAATCTCACTTGGCCATATACAATATCCATGTGTCATATTTTAATGGCTTAACATGACAGCCCTTCTACAGATCCAACTGCAACTTACATGCACTATGAGCAGAAATGCCCACTATTTGTACAGGACATGGTTGCTTTCCTCATAAGCATGACATTAGGAAAGTAATGAAACAAGCATTACTCTAAGTGGAATTAAATTTTATTCCTATAATTTAAGGAAATAAATAATGACACATAACAGAAAAATGTAACCAAATTAAAGTATACTCATGTTATTAAAAACAATACTCAAAATTAAGATTTGAAGTGTCTTAAGTATTGACTAGAACACTTGCACACAGTCTAACCATACTGGCTACCATGCATCCTGTCAAGAACTTGAGGTACATAAGATATTTGGGTTTTCTGTATCACGTTTGGAGTCAGAAGCAGGAAACAAACAAAAAAGACACAATGGATAGAGGAAACAAGGAAAGTTACACATGTAACCATCTATCACTACACACTCATTTGCATGGGTAATGAAAGCCACAATAACTGAGCAATTGAAGAAGCTAGGATTCTAATAACTGGTTATGATTAGTTACTTATATAAGGTGCTTTGGGAGGGTGGGATCAAGGACAAAAGAGTGGCACATGCAAGAAGATATGCAAAATAGAGCATGAAGAGAGAGAATTCACACCCACACGAAGAGCACTTATTGGGGGTAAAACTGGAAAAGTCTTCTTTGCCATTCCTACCAGGAATTATAAGGGTGGTGGTGGTGGTGGTGAAGAGATCGTGAAAAATATTACGTTTTGTCAGCAGTCAATTCCAGCAGAATTTCACAACTAAAAGTAATATAATATCAGCTGTAAGTGACAAATAATCAACTATTCAGTCATTCTGCAACTGAAGAAATGAAAGTATGATGTGTGAGAAGGAACAACAGAGGTCCCTCATGTAACGTGGTGATAACAGTTAGAATTGCATACTAACAGACAAGCAAGTCAGAATTCTAGGAACCCATGGTGGATCAATGACATGAGTTTATACTCAACTGTAGAAAAACAATCAAAGGGAGAGGGAGAAACCACGTGACAGAAAGTATATGACAGACACAAATTTACAGAGGACAATGAAGCTTGTGAGAACTTTAGAAATATCACATTTATAGAACATTTGCACAGAAGAGGAGATTTTTAAAAAGTTTTGCAAAGTGTAAGTGTCCTTTGGCAGCAAATGATGTTCTCATGGATACTTCAGATAATAGAGACAAATTAAAGTTCCAGCTGGTGAAAAAATTCATTTCTAACAGAGAAGGAACTACTTAGAAATGTAGGTTAACTTACACTATACAGATTCTCAACAAGTGTGGCAACTTCCTTATCTTGTACAAAGAGATTGTGGCCACCTGGAACATTCTTCATGATGTGCCGTTCGATCTTCTCGTTCTCCAAGACGGCAAGTCCATTGTCAATTAGAATGGGTGGAGGTGTTGCTTCGAAGTTTGTTCTGTAATACAGTACATTTATAATTAAAAATTAATTTACTCTATTCTACCTTGCAGCACACACAAAACACACCCACATCAGTGATGAAAAGGGAAGAATAATCACCATATCTGGTTTCAAAAATATTGCAAAAACTTGATTCTGCCACAATAAACAAGACAGGCCATTTACATGCAATACAACACCGTGGCATGTCTGCATGGTTGCAATGGAAATGCAACAATGCATTTTGTGTGTGTGTGTGTGTGTGTGTGTAATGTTGAGTTACATGTTACAGTCAGAAACACAAATATAATGGTTGTTGTATAAGAATGCTCATGGCAAATTTATGTTGCCAACAATAATAAAATGTACCTAGATCTTCAACTGAAGTTGCTGATTTTTTTTAAATTTAAAACATATGGATTTCTTGACAGACTTTCATGAAACTCCCCAGTATCAAATTTCACATAAATTTGTCTACTAGGAGCCACACTGATACATGTGAAGAGGTGGACAGAGAGACAGACAGATGGACATGACACAGGTAATAGGAGCTTGAGGTGACTATATAAACAAGCAAAAAACATGCAAATTTCAATGACTGTAAATACAAGTTACCAAATTCCTAACTTTTCAATCACAGAATGAAATTCAATACACTGCACTTGTTTGGAACAGCAGAATGCACCTGGATTCTTACAGTACAAAATCACGAAATCCAAGTCTACTATAGGTGTCCCAACAAGAGCGCAAGATTTAAAGTGTGTGCCATTGTTGTGATTAGTAGTCATGGGATGCTACACTAAGGAATAATGCGTTATTATTGTGAAAAATTTATTACAAAATTACATCTTGCGCTCTTATTGGGACACCCCATACAAAACAAAACAACATGCTTGGGTGATTAGCCCTCTGGCTTTGAATTTGGGAAACGACAGGCCACCACCAGCAAAGTTTTTGGATGCATACATAAAATAGTTCAATCCAAATCTTCTCCTCTGATCATTCACAATCATTCCAATATTTCATACTACACAACCCCTGCAACTGGAAAGGAAATGGTAAACAATACTACAAATATTCATTCCATTAACAGGAAAAAGAAAATATAGTATATATAACAAAGCAAGCACCACACCATTAAGACATAGGGAGGAGTGGGGATGAATGGTGACCTTCAGGCTCCAACTGCTTTACCCCCAAGGAAAGAGTCCCTAGTACCATAAAAAAATGAAGACAGGTCATGGCTTCAACATATCCTGCTCCTTTATTATTTCCTCATTTATTATATTGGACCATCCCGCACTCAGCACTAAATAACCTCAAAACAAGTGCCATAAAAAAAAAAACCCCAGAATGGTTAAACCTTCACCAAAATTGGAGGAATGAATGCACACACATGACCAACCACCCCATATTTTTATGTAGTTGCATTGCACCATCTGACATGCACTCTGGATCAAACTGCAATTTTCAAAGTCCCATACTGACTACCAATGATGTCAGAAAGGAGACACATTAGACATTCAATTCATTTTCTTTTCTCTGGTACTATATATTTTAATGTTTCTTGTATTAGGCCATGAAATAATTACTTAAGAGTAGCTACAGCAAGTGCTCAAAGCACCGTCACATTTTACAATCAGCAAACTAGATAAAGAGCACTAACCTTCACCATTTGCAGATATGGAACTGATTCTCTAATACATTCAAATGCAAAGTAACTGGAAAGGCAAAGACCCACTGGAGCAACAAATGACAATCATGTGCCTTGTACAGTTAAATGTAACACTGTAAGAACTTCTGATTTAGGAAAATGTACCAGTAAGATTCCCCACCCCCAAGAACAAGTTTCTTACAACTGATATAAACATTGCTTTCCACTCTGTAACTTCAATTGATATGGTACAATACCTGACACGTGTCTTCAATTATGGCAGATATGTACAACTGTCATTTCGAAAAGAAGTGGATAATTTTCCCAAATAAGGATTTGTGAGGTTACCTACCGGAAGTCAGGTGGTGGTTTCTGCATGTCGACTGTTGTCACTTTAAGGCTTATGGTTTTCAGTTCAGCCAGCAGATACAGGTCCATAAAGTACTCCTGGCAGAACAGACATGCTCCCTTCCTGCGTCCATCAATTGTAGAAGCCTGCAACACAAAATACAGAACTATTACCACACGTTTCAGTGTACCTACTGATGCAGCAGGGACATGACATCCTTCTCAATGGGGTTACAGTGTTCTGCTCTTATACTTACTCAATTCCATTACAGCCCATAGTCCTGATTATTTCTGCACTTTTTCAGATTACCTTGATACAGAAGTTGGAAGTGGTGATACTCTAACATATTGTTTACGGATAAATTAACTAAATTGTGCACAAGGCTCCTTCTAAAGTCAATGGCTTATCCATCCTTTATTCCAAAAGAAAAGAAAGCGTTACTCTTATCTACCAAGTGTTGCCATCTGGTTGTGCTTGACGTATTACATACTTTATGTTCAACTATTTCTTCGGCCTCATCGCGTACCTCACAGAGAACTAGTGTGTCACATAAATATATAAAGTACACATATGGACAGCCAAAAATTCATCTGTCCATCCCACTCAATGTCAGTTACATGGTGGGTTACCAAAAAAATGGCACGTAGAAAAACGTTTTCATCTGAACGTAAATGCAGAAAAATTAAAGACTTCTATTTAAAACTCTTCACATTCCAGAAGGCGTTAAGTAAATAAATTACATGAAGGCCAAAACAGGCCTCAATCAACAATAAAGGCTGCCCACATGACTAAGCACAATGCAATGAAGAAATAGAGGGGGCGTGGGGTTAAGTAGCCACGCTTTCTCAATATTGGTACTGTGATTGGGGACATGCTCCAGCCACTTTATCCCCATGGAAACTTGGTATCCAATGAACAGGAAATTCACGGATAATCGACAATGCCTTGCCAAGAGTGGTATAAGATCTTGCATATCCTTTTGTGTCATGTGCAGTTTTCATATACATGTAAGTACCAACAATTACTGAAGTGGATACCATCAGCACTAGGAAACAAAACAAGCCTATGTTTAGCAGCTGTGCACTTCAATGACCCTCTGCTGAGCGTGCACAAAAAATAAGATGCAGGAACAGTTTAATTGTGGGTGAATGTGATGGATTATTTTGCAGGGCAGGACACCCAACGGGAGTACTGCTACCACTGCTGGAGTACAACTCTTTCTGTTACTCATTTAGCAATGCTGTCAGCATCTGCATCACACAGCACTGATGTTATATCAATATGTAGCATTAGTGGAAAAATAATTACACGCCGTTCCCGGTGACCATGCAGCTAAGGCGTAGGTCTGCAAATGCTCGACTGCTGGGATCACGGGATCGAATCCCGCTGAGGGCATGTGTTCGTCTCTTGTGTTTGTTGCTTGTTGTGTATGCATCCGCCTCTGGGATGAGCTGATCACTCGTGAGGAATCCTATCGTGTGTGTGTGTGTGTGTGTGTGAGAGAGAGAGAGAGAGAGAGAAAGTGTGTGTGTGTGTCTGTGATCTAGAACCTCAACAGTAAGCTGGCCTAGGCCCGTGTTGGACTACAAGGCTCCAGCATATATATTTACACACACACACTCACACGCTGTCTCCCATGCGCAACTGCCGTATTGTTGTAGGATGGAGACAATTCCATGCTTAAGATCGTTATCCGTGACGCAGTGTGTCAGATGTTTGTATAAGTGCCACAAACTGCTTACGTAATATCAAGGACGGTTACGAAAGTTTGGAAGATCAGCAAGTCAACAGTGAATTTTATAAAGGAACTTTATTCGTTATTATGATGTGCAGGATTATCAATGTCGTACTTCCAAACGCCGTAATTATCCACCACTACGTTCTCTAACCTTCTAATACACTATGATTAGCAAATTTCACCACCTATATTAACATTAATAAACTGCACTTTCCATGATGCTCAGTACACAGCGATTATTTCCCTAAACGACATTAAACAGTTGGTCTGCATAATTGAGACACCATGCATTCACTCGTTAGGCTGTCGAAGATATACTCCCATCGCCATTTCATTTTTTCCTGTTCTAAACAATTTTAATTCGGCCCACATCCTTCCCAACCCACGTTTCTATGATCTACCTACCTTAGTCTCCCCAAACAACGCCTCAAACCTTCAGATAGCAGTTCTTATTACCCTCCGCCTGCCATACGACAAGCCAGCATTTTCCTTCTTTAGCCAGGCATGCGTCATCACTCACACTTCGTCACTTTCTTGCGATACTGTACGACAGTACTTCTCCAACACAAGACAAAGACCGCAAATACCAATTAGTCCCACAAGACAGGCGAGGCCTGTAATAGGATAGCTTAATTTACTGTAAATTCAGATGCAACTCACTTTATGCTGTAAGTTCTTATCTCTTCATGTATTAATTAATAAAGTCACATGCACCATAGAATGTAGGATACATTCTGCCAAGAAACCAAGCATATTGGAACCTCGTTTACGTTAAGACTTGAATTGCTCATAGTTAAACCTCCTTTTCACCCACGTCACACCCTTCCTCTGCAGTTGAACTCTGTGGGTGTGTGTGTGGTACATTAGTTATTGGCATACACTTTTACGCGCGTTCGGAAGATTGCGAAAAGCGACTATTAGCTGCGTCACACGTGTCTACGCGTCTGTCTGTCCGTCCATCGACATGCAGCTACTCGGCTCCCATTGGACGGATTTTCAAGAAATTTTATATTTGACGATTCTTCGAAAATCTGTTGAGAAAACCAAGTTTCTCTGAAATCTGACAAGCACAAACGGTACTTTAGATGAAGACCTGCGTACATTTATGATAGTATCTCGATGAATCGTTCTTAGATTGAGAAATGTTTCAGATAAAAGTTGTAGGGGAAATCAAAACACACATTGTATGTTCAATAACTTTTTTCCCCAAAAATCGTGCCGTTGGAAAAATATGGTAAAGCCGGACAGGCCCACAGACGACAATGCACTCTGCATGCTGGATAACTAAGGCTACAAACACACACCCAGGATATGTAATACTTACTGCTTTGCATGGAAACAATGGTTACACGAACGCGCCTCAATGACGTCACGTTTATACGCACTTGCGTGTCTTGTTCTATTCTACCAATATTTAAGCTAAAATCGTAGTTCCATAGTAAATCGTGGCTATAAAGTTGCTTTCATTTGTTTCAATTCCGTGTTTTCTCCGTCACATGCCAAATACATGGACTTTTTTTAAAAAACAATATCACACAACTCTGCGCCCGGGCTGTTTCGCTTGACGGCAGGCAGCGCAGCGATCTCCGCTCTCGGTTGTCATGAATCGCCGGCGTCAATGCATTATAGTTCAATGCACTGCAGTTGAAGATTATTATGGAAATTGTTTCCTTCGGCTGAGAGACACACCTCACGGCTAACAGCCTATACGTCCAAGTTCTGCTGGTGAAACAGGAAACTTTAAATTCTGAATGCTTTCTTTCAGACCGCCTGCAATGTGCGGATTATTAGCATTACACTTCAACATGCCTCACACGTCTCTCCAAAACGTCCAAACTGGCTTTTACACGCACCCAGCCTCCTATTCAATGGATACCGGGGTTCTTTCCTTGCGGTTAAGCAGCCGGGGCATAAGTTTCAACCATTCGGCTCCATCTAATGCAGAGGTTGTGAATTAGAGGAGATTTACTCTCCCGCCATGCCTTAACGGCGTGGAAAGAGAAAGCTTCACCTGGACATTATCCCCCCCCCCACCAAAAAAAAAAAAAAGGTGGTACGGGTGCAGATCTGGCGACCAAGGTCAAAACTGCCTGCTTACTATCCACAAGACACACAATAAACAACGCACATATATATATACATATATATCCCTGTTTAACAGAACCGCTTGTGGGCGCTGTGTCTTGGAAGATGGTCCTGTTTGTCTCATGTACTGTAGCATTGCAGTTTTTATATATGCCGTGTATATTTGGTTATACTGATTTCTGTTTCCTGTGTTTACCATGTCGCGTTTGTAGTTCGGAGGTCGTTTCCATGAAAAGTTGGTTATGTATATTTTACTTCTTTGCCACTGTAGGTGAATGTGGCCATTTTTCGGTACTTTTTTTTTCAATTCGGTACGGTTTCTTTTGGCAGCCGGGATAACGTAGGCGGTATAACGACTCGCTACGGGCTGGACGGTCCGGGGATCGAATTCCAGTGGCGGACGAGATTTTCTGCACCCGTCCTGACCGGCTCTGAGGCCCACCCAGCCTCCTATACAATGGGTAACGGGTCTTTCCCGGGGGTAAAGCGGCCGGTGTGTGGAGTTGACCAACCACCCCCATCTAGCGCCGAGGTAAGAGGGAGTAGAGCTATAACTCTACTCCCCCTCTGGGCCATCGTGGCCTGTTCTGGGGTCAACTTCAGTGAACTTACAGGTTTCTTTTGTGTGTTCTTGATTTACATTTCAACTGCAATACTCATTATCCTACACTCTTTAGAACATGTAATGCTGTTTCTTTTTGAATAGGTACAGTACGAATTCAATCTGTGCTCAGGATAGGGACAGGCGGCGGGCACTTGTGAATGCGGCAATGAACCTTCGGGTTCCATAAAATGAGGGGAATTTCTTGACTAGCTGGGAACCGGTTAGCTTCTCAAGAAGGGCTCTGCTCCATGGAGGGAGTAACGAATTCGATCTTTTAAACATTTCATCAAAGCTAATGTTCATGTTGTGTTGGGTGGCACGCTGCAGTGTGTATTTAAGCACTTGTGGATGTTGATTTTCCATAGGCACTACAGTGCAACGAGTTACTTTCTCTGTACGCGCCCACTTTCAGGTACGGGACATGTCGCTCACTGAATGCAATAGTGGCACAACCCAAAAATTGTCCATTTCCAGTTAATACTACGATCAAGCTTAAAAATATAACAAATACCAAACCTGTTGTCGAAAAATGCCCCGCTAGATGACGATAGTGCCGCTATTATCGGATGTAGCTCTTATATATTTTTGAGCTCAATCGCAGTACTACCTCCAACTGGGCAATATTTGAGTTGTGCAACTACTGCATTCAGTGAGAGATTTATTTTACTGTCCCTTTGTCCGTGGTGAAAGTTAAATTCGACTTCGTTATACCGGAATCTTTCAACATATTACCTATGCAAATACGTTCTTCACTATATAGATCCAGCACATTGAGTAAACATCCAAAGAAGTTATGATTTCACACTGCAGGAGGAGGTGACGTATTTTACTGTTACATCAACTGTAAAAAAATATTTTTCCTAATGCTGTTGGGAGTTACAGTACCCACAAAAAGCCCGTCAGTTGGTTTGTCATAGTGATTGTTACATCAACCGTAATCTCGTTTTAATAATACTCTCTCTGATGCTATCAGTTCTTGGCCTTTTGTTGTGGAAGGAAAACATAGGTGTGTAATCTTTGCGAAGCCGAGTCAAAATTAAAGAAGTGGATTTTAGGAAATTCTCTCTGCCGGCGTAAATTATTAACTATTCAAGGAACTTCCTGCAGTTGGGTCAAACGAGATATTAGGTGACGGAATTCCTCGTTTCGATTAGTAAGTTGTTAGGAAGGACCCCCAAGTACAACGGAGAAATCAACGAAAATACAACAAAGCTGGCCCAACTGGCAAGGATTAATTAGGGCAACGCGACATACTGATGACTGTAATTGGGGAGGGAGAAGGGGTGTGGTCATTTTATGACGCTACTTGAAGTTCACCAACAGCCACGAACTTCTAAACGCACCCGTACTTGCGTCGGTCCGAACCTAGTACTCAGCCATACCTCTCACGTGCACATGGCCTGATGAGGGACACAAAAAATCACCAATACAGTATTTACATCCCTGTGTAAAGACTGGAATTTCCCGTGCAGCATGTACACTCAAGCCACACACTTCCTTCCCAGACTAGGATTTAACTAAGCACCATCCCGTGCAAAAGGCTGTGACCTTCGCAACAACAGGATGCAGTCAGTTCCGGAGACATGTAACCTGGCAAATTCGTCGGAATGCGAAGTAGCCCGATGCTACCAGATCAGGCTGACGATTAACGAAGAACGTACGGGTTCAGCTCTATCCTGCCACTTCCATTTGACACCACTTAACAGTCGTCTTCGCAAGGAAGACGTCGGTGTTCGGGGATGTCGAAAACCGTCAGCGTAAGTCGACGCTCAAGCAGAATTTGCTAGCTCACAGATATGCAATGGTTATTTCCTAGTTATTCAACAATGCAGCATCCACTGCACTTACGACACTGGATGAGAAAGAAGACGACCAAGGACAGAGAACTGACGTATGCGATTGTGGTTCACACAACTGTGTATCAGTATGGTTATAGCACGTCACCTATCATAATCACAAGTACACCGAATACCATGGTACAAAGAAAAAAATACAGTGTCGCACTTACAATGCTATTAAACGGGCAATGTCGGTATGCAGACGGACGCTCTATACCAAAGCGTCGTTAAATAAACGAGTAAATACATGAAGTACCTACAGCGCTTCCTGGAAGAAAACGCGAAATCTGTAAACTGTAACCCGTGTCGCTACTTTCGGAACTCAGTCCCTTCATACATCGCACATAAAAGTGCCAGACGAACAGCAGAAATTGCCAGCACTTACTGTTATATTACCACGATGTTATGCACGTCATAGGGTTATGTAACGTCTCCTGCAAGCCTGCGTGGAACAGGCCGTAAGTCTGCAGTCCCCTGCACGACCACACTGTCCACGTCACCACAACAGTTTCACACTGCCGGATGTCAAGAGACAGAACTGTCTACACTATAAGCTTTAACTCCTATTCAAATAGACTAATCGCTATACTTCGGATTCAAGAAAAAAATTCCACATTCATTCAAGTCACCGTCAAGTTCACCGTCGACAGTGACGGTAGTTAACACTCGTGGATCGCACTACAGAAGTCCTGACCCAGAGACCTACTATCCAGTGTTCTTCACGTTCTTCTGTTCTGCCAATGAATTCCAGGATGCTTTAATATAGGGCAAAGACGTTCCCGGTTCAAATATCGATGGCGGTACCGAGCACGCTCATGTTTTTCGTCATTTCTGTTCAGTCCCTCGAGATAAATGCTAGATGTACCTTCAAATTAGGCCATGTACAATTCCACATCTCTTCAAATTCATTAATTACTATCGCCCTGCAATGTGATGCCTGACAGTCCAAAGTACTGACAACGTCGCTAAGTAAACCACACACAAGTACACCAATATTGAAGCGAAGACGTTGACTCAAGAAAGACAGCACCTGGACGGAATTCTGCCCAGGTAGAAGCAATTTCTCCGTCCACATACCCTCCTTTTCTATACATCTCAAAACCAAGTTAATAACAACCCGACCAGTGCTCTGGTAAATTACAGAATGGAGTAATCTCGAATTTAAAACACAACAGATTTCCAAGTGGCTCAGATAAAACGGTAAAGAAACAAATAACAGACTAATCCAATGCACCTGTTTATGCCCCACATACGCTTACACAAAATAAACCTATCTATTTAAACCAGTTCCTGCAGCTTCCACGTACATGAACACACACGCTACCGCCTTACATGGGGCACATCACAGTGGAGATTAATCAAGATCCAAGTTTCTCCATGGTATGTAAGCTAAAAAAAAAAGCGATCGCTAGACCATAAAAGACGGCAGTTAAATCAATTACCGTGTAACTTCAAAGGAGAGTTGAATATGGATGATGGTAAATTGCTGGCTTGCATTACGAGCTTGTAATCTCATTTCAAAATTTATTAAATAGCTGCATAGTTTTAAATAAGAAGTGGCAGCATTTATTACGAGCTAGCGAAATGGCTGCTGAAAATTCAATTTGACAGTGTAGCAATAACGCGTCGTAACAGTAAAACAATGCCAGCAGTCAGGTCCAAAGGAACCGTACACGCGCTGTTTACGGCCGTCGGTGTAGATAACGAAGACACGTCACAACCCAAAGCAAGGACAAGTGAAGTACTGGTTTAAAATATGGAGAGGCAACTAAGCTGATGCGATGGAAGATGGTCACCTAACGCCCCAGAATAAAGCATATACACATGACAACAGTTGTGTTACAAGCTTCTAACGCAGTTCGGCGTAGCTCTCATACAGTCAAAAGGGCAATTAACAATTATACGGGATCCTTAATTTATCTGACAACTATCGTCTGTCACTTTCCGCCGCGCGCGTGGAACCCTGGACGAGTGGGCTACGTTAATAAGACAAAACAGCTGACAGGACGCGGCAAACAGTAGTTGTCAGATAAAATAATGACGCCATATTTTTCACCACAACAAAAATAAACTCCTACTAGAATATAGGATCACTCAGTCACAACAGTCACTGAGCTATTGGTTGGACGTGTATTCGACTCCAGGCAGAAGTAGTCTTTTTTACCGCTACATCGTAACAGGCCGACCAGGGCGCGAGGCTGACCATTCACCTCGACATCTACAGCCGTGGTTAAATACATCTGCACTGCCCACCACGCATTCATGGATCGGTGCTTAATTAAGCGCAGGGACTTCATATTTCCTAAACCTTCTTCATGTTTAAAGCCACGCTGTAAACTCTGGCATGTTTGGCAGTATTTTTACTGTAAATTTCAGGTCTAAATACAAATAGCTATATCGTATTTAAAGCCTAACGCAATATAAACTAAAATAATTAAAAAAAACAGAAATGGATTAAAATTACAAAGACTAAAAATTCATCAAACAAAACAAGAATAAAATTAACTACTGTCAGCATAGGGAATTTACAGAAGTAACGAAGAGAATTAATTCATCGCCTCCCGCAATGGCCAACAAACACATCTCCACGTTAACTGACGAATAAAAACCAACTAGATGCCACCTACAGCAAACCAAGAACGAAACGACCAGTGTGGTAATCAACATTATAGTCGCGAGCTCCTGATGATGGGCATAGTAGTGCCCGAAACATGTTGAACCTATAAGAAGTACAATAAAATAATAAGTG
>Ga0136643_10002239_pt1 | contig 24892 bp, 17 predicted proteins | sample TergutLab28metaG_FD_96883 | JGI IMG/M metagenome (GOLD analysis project Ga0136643, IMG submission 96883) | Labiotermes labralis P1 segment gut microbial communities from Petit-Saut dam, French Guiana - Lab288 P1 (version 3) (version 3) | ecosystem: Host-associated > Arthropoda: Insects >... | reverse complement strand
TAAATATTGGACATGACTTGGATTCCACTTAAAATATGTTAATGTTCACTTAAATGAAATAAAGTGAAATGCCAACTTGATGCAACGAGGTAATTTTATTGATGTATCCTTAGCTCGACATGTTTCGGGTACAATCGCCCATCATCAGGAGTATTAGATGTTGAGTTGCAGCATATGGTTTTCTGCACCGAGTTTTTGGATGGGTGGTGGTTTTGAGAGCCGCTGCGTAGGTCGTGTGTACGGTGCGGATGGTGGCGTGCACCATCCGCACCGTACCCACGACCTTACAGTAACAAATTTATATAATAAGGGTTCGAACTACTATAGTCCTCAGAAGAGTGGGGGGTGCTTTCTTAGTTTCACGGTAAATTACCAGAATTACCAGAATTTTGCACGCAGATCAATACAAGTCAGCCAACAAATTAATACGCAAAACGTTTAATTTTAATTTATAATATTCTTACTTTGACTTGCGTAGAAAATTCTGGTATTGTACCTCCAAACTACGAAAACATCCCCAATTTTAGGCAAAAATTTCGAGGGACTTGAATTATAATACCGATTGCAAAGAAATGCCTGCAGATAATTCTGTTTCCATAAACACAATGTTTAAATATCATGCAATGAAACATGGTGTAAGAATTACCATATATTTCTCAGCAGACAATCTCAATTAGAATATGTATAGTTGTTACAGTATGAGGAAAAGCTTTTAGTACGAGCAGTGGGAATGGTGACGTTCTAAAATTTACGATATGGCATCGAGGATTTCCGTAGTAGGATAATGTAAAATATTCTTATTCTTTGTTCAGTTCAAAAGAAATGTTCATTCGTTGTGAAAGTCCTGTTAAAGACAAGTTATTATTCTACTGGGTGAAAGAAAAGTCTTTAAAAGAACGAGCAAGGGGTTTGGGTGAGACATATTTTGGGATTTGGTCTTCTAATGCGTAAAAGGGAGAGAAGTTACTGTAATCTCCTCAGAAAGAAAAGCCTTCCCCTTGCATAAATGCAGTATTGAGTACTTCTACCTCTTTTCGGATGGGATTCTCTCTTTCCTGAGCCAAGGAAGGAAATGGATGGAAAGTATGTGGACTAGACAGAAACAAAGTGCCCGTCGAAAACACACACTTACGTCTGAATATGTCCGTGTTACTTTTCGAAGGTTCATATAAATCTATACCTTACCAGCCATAGGCCACGTGCCCTACTTCCGAATGATCCGACAGGGTCACATGTTGAAGAATAAAACACCAACTTGATGTCACTTGCTATTTTATTTTACTTCTTGTGTACTCAACATGTTTCGGACATTAATATAGCCATCATCAGGAGTTTACGACTATGCTGTTGAATTACCACATCCGTCTTTTGTTCTCGGTTCGCTGTGTGTTGGAGATTTGGTGCGGTTGGGTTTGAGTAGTATCCGTGTTGCAGGCTTCAGTCTGCACCAAATCTCCAACACACAGCGAACTAAGAACAAAACGACCGATGTGGTAATTCAACAGCATAGTCGCAAGCTCCTGATGATGGATATATTAATGTACGAAACATGTTGAGTACATAAGAGGTGAAATAAAATAGCAAGTGACATCAAGTTGGTCTTTTATTCTTCAACTATCACAATAATGCACGGTCCAATAAGCATAAGGGTCACATGTGTTTAGTGTAGAAGGAAGTATGCATGTCTGGTAGCACAGTCCTATATTCATATTTAAGAAGTTTTAAGTTCCCACTGGTATGCTCACACCTGAAGGACGAGGGATATGGAGACTAGGAAAAGGTATGTAGTCAAACACAACTTAATCACTGAGGTGTATTTAATGACTGTGATGGAAACAACTACATGTTTCGGCCTGTATTGGCCATCATCAGGTTGTCTAGGGCCAATACAAATCAATACAGGCCGAAACATGTAGTTGTTTCCATCACAGTAATTAAATACACCTCAGTGATTAAGTTGTGTTTGACTACATACCTTTTTCTAGTTTCACACACACACAACGGGGATGACACACTTCCTGGATATGGAGAGTTACCATGATTAATTATGTTCTAGTATCCGAAGTCGTACAGTGAGGTAATAAGTTAGTTAGAGCTTTTCAGCGTTAAGATCTTCAGGTCATTTTCTTACTTGAAGATGGAGGCTGAAGGTTGCTGTACAGCGTTAGTAACTAATTACCTGGATTAATGACGTCACATTCCAGAAAACAGCCATCTTCAGGATAGCTGCTGAGAGTAATTCAATTGTCAGTCTACGTCAGCTGCTATGGATTCTGTATTCATCATTCTTTGCACATGAACTATCCAAGTCACACAATCTAGTATACAGGCCTACTCCCACTCTTATTATTTGATTCCTTTTCCTCAATACTAAATTAAACTTTTTTAATCCTATGCCAACTAAACCGATGTCTCCCACCCATTTTACAAAACCAAAAAAACCACAACATATGTCAGTCTTTATAGTCTAGGTTAACAGTTTCTGGATATTTCCAGGGTTAGCAAGCAACGTCGCAAGAGGCGTTCTACATAATGTGTTACTGTATATCCAGTTCAGATTACTGGTAAATTTACGAACTCAAAATTCAATAAGATAAATCGTATACCTACTTTTATCAAGTTTTAAATACTCGTATACGTTACTAATTAGGAGTCCAAATTACCGGCATATACAGCGAACTTTGCACTTTTGTTCCAGTTCAAGGCATTACACTACACGAATATGACATGTAACAGATACAAAGCATGAAAGTAATGACAGTTAAATTGCAGTTGGTATCTAGTGTGCACCATGTGCTTAAAAGCACCGCGTCACAAAGGTGTATGTGATATTAGTAGAAAATCTTCATGTGTTATGAACCTTGAAAACAAGTGCACATAGATTTTATCATGCCTCCAGCCTTTATTTAGAAGCTTCCAGTTGCTATGATGTCCTTATTTTCAGGGTATATTTTCGTGTGTTTATATATTATATACATGTTTCTGTGTCCAGCATGGTGACCAGAAAGAATAACAAAATGCCTCATAGTCCAATATTTACCAAAGTTTTGATGTAAAATTCCTTCTTAAGAAGTTTACTCTATTCCAGGTCGTTAATATATCTAATGCCTTGGATGTAAGCTATTGCATCATTTCATCTACATCTTCACCTGTGTCTCCTATGTAGTTTGTTTTAGGATTTAAAAAAAAAACTTTAAAGGCATTTCTCACATCTCTACGAACTTATTAAAATTCTTAAGCCTGCAGCCACCTTGATTTCATCACCCAAACATACGTCATAAAGAATATAAATTTCGAAGTTTCTCATTATGAAATTCACTCCATTCTCTGCCTTCTTCCAATTTCTTACTCCTATGATCAACGAAATTCCTCAGACCCTTCAATCTATACTCTCAAATGGGGATGAGGAGACCGAGTTTTACACTCAAAACACGTGTTAGATCTAAAGATTTTCATAATTATGATTTCAATTGAAATGACATATTTCTGCTAAATGATCATAACATTGTAGCGTACAGCACTATTGGAGTTGTTACTCATAGTGTTATTTATCTTAGGACATTGTTAGACAGGCCAAAGCCAACAGTGTGCTGTAGTGCCAATGGAAGAAGAAGAATAAGTGTTATTTATCGTCTTTTTCTTCTTCCTCCTCTTCTTCTTCCTCCTCCTCCTCTTCTTCTTCTTCTTCTTCTTCTTCTTCTTCTTCTTCATCATCATCATCATCATCATCATCATCTTCTTCTTCTTCTTCTTCTTCTTCTTCTTCTTCTTAAATGGCACTACAGTCCAATGTGGACTTTCTGCACCTTAATGGACTTCTCCCAGTCAGCTCTGTCCTTTGAACTCTCTTTCCAGTTTTTAATTTTGCATTTATTAATATCTGATTGTAAACAGTTCCACAATCTGCTTTTTGTCGCTCTCTTAGCCGAATTCCTTGAGAATTATTGTGAGATAATTGACTTAGTTTTCTTTTACTATTCATTCTGTCAACTTGACCAATTCAACCGAATTACTCTGACAAAATATTAGGAACGTTATTTATACCTGACCTATTTCGAAGTAGATTTTACGAGTTCAGCTTTTTGACGTACAATGAGGAGGTACAGCATGTCGAGAAATTAGAGAATTTATAGCATTAAAATCAACAAATTACAAACACACAAATATTGTTCATACTCAATAAACTTCTAAGTAGGGCATCATTCAGAATCAACCATTTAGTTCGAAATACGTCGCACATAAGACCGTGAGCACTGGACAGTAGATAATGTTCAATTAATCAAACTTATTTACATAAGTTAACTGTTACCAGTACTTAAGACACTAACAGAAATGCATGACAGTTTCGCTTTCTAAAACCAGAAGTACTAAATAATGTTTATGTTACAGTAACAACCTTAGTAATTATTTACTTACTTATTCCACGGTGCAGAGTCCTTCTTGAGAAGCTAACTGGTTTGCAGCTAGTCAAGAAGTTCCCCGCATTTTACGGAACCCGAAGGTTCATTACCGCACTCACAAGCGTCCGCCACCTGTCTCTATCCTGGGCCAGCCCAATCCAGTCCATATACACACATCCTACCTCCTGGAGATCCATCCTAATATCTTCCACCCATCTACGCCTATGTCTCCCCAGTGGTATTCTTCCCTCCGGATTCCCCACCAAGACCCTATACCCCCCTCTCCTTACCCATACGCGCCACATGCCCAGCCCATCTCATTCTTCTCGATTTTATCACCCGCACAATATTGGGTGAGAAGTACAGATCATTTAGTTCCTCGTTATGCAATCTCCTCCATTCCTCCGTCACCTCGTCCCTCCTAGGTCCAAATATTCTCCTCAACACCATATTCTCAAAAACCACAACCCTAGTCATTACAGATAAAAATGTACAATTTTTTCCTCTAAGATAATTGGTAAAAGGTGAGAGTGTAAAGAATAACGGAGACGTTTCTCCAAGGCACAATATGAAAGGTGGTTAATATAAACAGAACACAGTTAAAATAAGAAAAGAGAAACAATGCAGAAACATGACTTCGGAATGACGAGTTATTGAAACAGCCGCATCCCTGCGTGTCGTTTCCATATAGAAGTCAGAAAAGGGAGTAAAAAGAAGACACACACGTGAAGTAGAAAACAACCCTCAGGGGAAACATGGAACCAATTTGCATCGTACCCTGGGAGCTTTCCATCTAAAGGTCAACGCTGATAGCTTTACAACTCAATCTTATGCTGCATTATGCTGCAGCTCAAGATCCCCAGCAAACAGAGGACGTAAAGAGTGAATTATTCAAACAGAATGGCGGCGCGAGCTGAGCAATGCCATGCGTTCCGCCCCAAGCAAACAAGTTCAGACGCGCGCGCTCTCTCTCTCTCTCAAAAAAAACCGAGGAACTGAAGTGAAATCCATTCTGAGGAGGTAATTTTACCTTCTTGGTACGTTTAAGAAGAAAACCATTGGGAAGAACGTTTGTGGTTCAATACAAAACGATTTTAATTGACAGGTGTACTGACATGTTTGGGTAAATTACACAGTACTCAATAAGAGGAATGTGCTACGTGTCCATCATATAGCAATCAGAAAGGATTTTTCGTAAATACACAAGAATACAAGTTTAAATTAAGCCGGTGCTTGTGCACATTAAGTCCAAATTCAAATATTTCCTCTTGATAATTACTGTTTGATTTCCTTATTGTATTGCATCCCATCACGATTCCAATTCCATTACTTAGATTGTGAACAGAAACTGAAATACAGCATGAATCCTACATAAAAGTGTCTTTAATGAGAAGCATGACATAGACTCGCAACAGCTGCAGTTCCGGATACATTCTTTATTTATTTATGGTTTATTTAAAATTTCTTGGAAACATGTGTCCTGATAAGTTGATTGTTAGGCGCTTTCAAAAGTGACGAAAAACGACCTGTAGCTTCATCCAGACTGTCCGCACGGAGCAAACAATGGATGGATTTTCATGAAATTTTATATATGAGGACTTCTCTAACCTCTGTCGGGAAAATTAAATTTTCATTAACACCTGACTAGAATAATGGGTACTTTACATGAATACCTATGTACATTTATGATAACTCGCTGAATTCTTCTTAGAACGAGAAATATTTTAGATAAAAGCTATACAGAAAATCAAAACAGATTTTTCAATAACCTTTTCCCGACAATCTTGCCGTTTATGAGATAATGTGGAGCCAGACAGGACAGAGATGATGACATAATACGGTACAGAAAAGGTGCAAGAATACAGAGATAAAGTCATTATATTTATCACATTTCTTTTCCACAGCAATTATGATTACGGCAACACGCCTCAATATTAGTTTAAATGTACGTTTCCAGTCTTTTTTTTTACCAATAAACCCTTATGAATTATTATGTTTTGAACTCAAAAATCTTTACTGCTACGGTATGTCGAACACAGTGCATATCATTACAGGCTGAAGAAAGTCAGATCCGACACAATATAATTCGGTGCCTCTGTTTTCCCCTATCTTTAATGCATCTATCCTCAGAAGATAAGAATTTGGACGACCCTGTTACAATTAGGAGAGAAGTATTCAATGTAGGTTAGTAGTGCCAAGCTCTAAAGGTAACAACTACAGCAATAAAATTCAGGCAATGGCAATAGAGTCAGCAGTCAAAAGTGTGTAAAGGTAGCATAACGACGCTATAAGGTGAATGTTACGAGGCTGTATAGTTCCCTCGCCCCTACCTCTCCCCTAACCAACAAACAAGATGGTTATTGCCTCTTTGCAGTATACTAAAACCTCTTCCAGCTTGACACGTTGTGGCTTGTCAGAAGCATCACATCACTAAGTTAGGTAGCCAACAATAATCACGCTGCTTACCCCGTGTATTTGTGTACCTTAAATTCTGACAAAATGAAAGTGGTAATAAAGTGTAGTGTGTTCATCTACAAACTTCTTGTCACAAAAAGGGACAATGACACAAAGAGACAAATTAATTTCCTCAAAAACATTTACTCCATACTTTTATTAGACAGTTTATGTATGTGACACTATTAATTCTACGGATAAAATAAGCTATAATAATTCCACCTCAACAAACAAGCATGTTAACAACATTATAAACTGATTTAACGGTCGTTAAAAAAGCAAAAATGTCGTACTATACAACAGTTCTAAGTGTGTATTATTTGTCAGAACATCAGTAATCTTTTATTTCTTTATTTCCACTGACATTTGAGTGGAGATTTTAGTACACCGTACATTGTAACGCTGTAAATGCATTGAGTAAATATTTAGAAGTGTTTAAAAATATTACATATTTAGATATTACTTTATAATAATACTAAAACTCGCCACATTACTGTTTATCTAGTAGCACTATAAAATACAAGGGAATATACTTGAATAATTAATTTACTTTTGCCCTTTTAAGAACCTTAATAAATTCCCGTTCTTCTACTCGGACGTGCACAGAACGTGCGAGGAAAAATCTGTGTGTGACAGACTATTCGTCATAATTTTAATGTCTTTGAATAGTATCGATCAATGATAGTTACATCTCTTGATACACAGCGAATCACGACACAGGGTCTTAGGTTCTTTCAACGATATTTGATAAATAAATATTAACTTTATAATCTAATATGAGTTATATTTAGTGTTAAGACACAGCTGAAAACTTCAAAGCCACTTGGACTGGCGTAATTAAAGAGAATTTGTTTTCTTCAGGAACATCATCTGCAGCAAGACTTAAATTCTCCTGACGTAAAACTAATCCTCTGCATTACACAGTGGCACAGTAGCCTATGTTTGGGCAACAGAACTACTATAGAGTCATGTAGAGTTCATAAGCCGAAATGTGGTGACACCAAATTTAATATAATAGCAGAATGAAAAATGGAGAATTCTTTGCAAAAGTAGTATGACATTCCATGTGAAGAAAGGGGAAATAAAGGGCAAAAAGATTGGTCTCCAGCAACGCGAATGTCATAACACATGAATTCAAAATTTTATTTCTGGCAACCCAGGGCGGCCATAATTTCATTACATCACAATTACAAAGCTGGGACCACTAGGCGCACTCTAACCACAACAAAGTGTTTAGTTTCCATCGTAATTATTTGTACAATCTGCCGCAAGTAAAGTACTCTGACTTGGGGTATTAAAATACAAGGTTATTTCCAATTTTCTGTAAAGAGAAGATATCATCCTGTTGCACTGCCCATTTCTCATTTGGTCTACCTTGAGGGAAACATGAATTACTGTTACAGTTTTCAGAAACATGAATAATAATTTTACGAATTCAGCATTTGCTACAAGGCAGTGTTATTACCAGCCTCGATAATGTGACATGTGTTCACTAACGAAAGTAGTTGTGGATACAGATGCGGACGAAGAAATATCCGTACTGAAAGATTTACACACTTCCTGCAAGTGTTCGGTAAATAACCGAATAACCGTCCATATACGAGGGTGAATAAAAAAGTAAAGACAATTTTTAAATTACGCGGTAACCGGGACAGAGAGGAGCTGGCGCATTGTGCAGTATTGACAATGCCTGTTGAAGAGTTCAATCATGTGCAGTACAGCGCTCTGCCTTCAGTCGAGTGGCAGCAACGAGGGCGAAAACATGGACACTCCTTTGCAAGATTGCACCATAGAAGAACAACGTGGCGTAGTGCGGTTTGTTTGGGCAGAAGGAGCGAAACCTGTGGAAATTCACCGTCGTATGTTGGCTCAGTATGGACAGAGCACCATGATTCAACGAAAGGTTTATGAGTAGGTGGAAAGGTTTAAATCGGGTCGAACACGTGTTACTGATGAAGGTCGTTCTGGTCGGCCATCAACATCGCGCACACAAGACGACAAGAGCAGCCGAAAAGCTTCTTCTCCGCAGGAATACAGAAACTAGTTGAACGATATAACAAATGCACTGTGTTGCAAGGGGACTATGTAGAAAAATGATATGTAAAATTGCTCACAGTTACTTCTATTAAAGCCATTAAATATATTTTGCCTTTACTTTTGATTCTCCCTCGTGTGTGTGTGTGTGTGTGTGTGTGTATATATATATATATATATATAGCCCATGTTCGAAATTTTACCATCTCATAAATATAAAGATGTAATTTATCTCGATGTTTCGACATCACACTGATCAGAATTCGGAAAGTAGTAGGAGAAGCACAAGCGTTAAAGATATATACGAATTTGAGTTCGGAGACAGCATTCGGCGAACAGCGATAATGAAAATAGTTTTTTAAACAGCGGCCATGTCGTTGCTGAATGCAGCGCAGTATGACTGTACGTCCAACTGAAAAATGAATTTCAAAACGATTCATGTCAAAAGAATGATTGAAGACCGCTTGGTGACACTAGAGCAGTTTGCTGTTCCACAAAGTTATATTCCAGCAATGAAATTCTTTATGTTTAAGTAAGTAAGTATGAGACTCACAGAGTGGCAATAGTCCGTGACATATTGCAGACGGCCTTCCAAACCCACGTCACTTCGAAGGAAACCGGATTTCTTTATTCCTTTCACTCTCCATTCCTCACATTGAGAGACCTGTAGGAAGTAATAAAAGACATTATTTTGTGCTCCCACACAGATAAATGTACTTCTGCATCATTCATATGGTCATTGGGTGCTCAGGCTCTATCATTCCTCCTTATTTAACAACGTTGCAGCAGTACTTAATTTAGGTCCGCCTCGTATTCTTACAAACTCCAAGCCACCATTAAAATGAGATTTCTGTACAGTTCTACGGTAGTTGACAAGCCGCACAGGCTAACAGGCTTTTTAGGTGCGTTCGTAATAGTCCGAAAAGCGACTATTAGCCTCGTCACGTCTGTCTTTCCGACCGTCTGTCCTCATAGAAGTTGATGTTGGGGTATTGTTTGGGAAAATCTGTCAAGAAAATCCAAGTTTCATTAAAATCTGACGAGAAAAACGGGGGTTTTTTAAGTGCGACGATTTTATGTTTTTGATCTTATCTCGCTCCGTTTTTTTTTCATTGAGAAATGATAAAAAGTTCTACAGAAAATCAACACACGCATTTTATTTCCAATATTTTTTTTTTCGAAAATCGCGCCGTTTGTGAGATAATGTGGAAAAATACAGTAGAGCCGGGTAGGCCACATGACAATATGGCGCATGCGCATTGTTTGCTGGATATCAAGATTAAAAACACCCACTGTCAGAATTTGCAAAAATTATGCTTTTCCACTGCAACTATGGTTCCAAGAACGCGCCTCAATATTACGTCATACGTACATTTTTTGTCTTGCTTGATATCTCCTAAGCGTTTTGTTCGACGCCTGAGAACAAATGTCTGCCAATGTTGCAGAAGCATTGTTATTTTAAAGAAGCTTTGTAATATATTTGGATTTATTCATTGGGCTCATTTATTCCTGAACACTTCCACATAACTTTTTTTTTTTATCTTTGTCATTGTTGTGGACATTCTGACACTCATCATCACACAGTATGTCTTACGAAAGGCTCACAGCCTCTTCCACAGCGAGTTCTGTTTCAAATTATTGTTTCCTTAAGGTCATGCAGCAGCTGCTTACATCTTCTTTTTCGTCTTCCCGTCCCTTGCATCTTTTCTCCAATAATGAGTTTTATCAGCACTTCCTACGCCAGATGTGACCAATCCAGTCCACCTTCCTTCGTAACGATACTCAAACAGGCTATTTAGATGTCTCTATTGCGGCAGTTATTCTGTACGGTTAGCCCTGGAGTTGGAAGCATGAAGCTCCGGTGAAAATTAATTAACAATGTGCTCAATATCATATGCCTGAAAACAAGGAATCTCATATATCTATCACCTGTAGCTTTTGAAAAAATACCCCGCCCCAGGATTTAATATGGTATTCTTAGTCTATTTTATAACTATCAGTATGTGGGATCTCACAATATTTCAGGACGTTCGGGCCTGATCTGTCTGCCATACCAAATTTCTTACTTAGTCAACTCTTCGGACGAAAAACTGACGGCTCAAAACACACATCATGGTCGGATGACCAATGTGACATCCTGCTGCCGGGAAGTACTGCTGTTTCTTAAGTTGCCAGCAGAAGAATTATAGCCACTCTCCGTCTTGGTGTATAAGGCGAGTTAATTAATGCGGAACCCAATTAGGCGCAAAAGAGCGTAATGGCGAGAACCAGGGAGTACCATGTATCTTCGGTGCAATATAGGGAAAGAGAAACCAGACAAAAAAATATAAAGAAGTCCAAACGTTGAGAGGTTAACTAAAGACTTCATTAGTGACAGGGGACGTGACGTATGGGATCGGATAAGCCTTAGCCACCATCAGTTGACCCGCAGTGTATATATCTCATTCTGCCCAATACACCTCTGCTCCTAGAGAGGAAAGTTCGCGAAAAATTGTCGGTAACATGGCCAAAGTCCCTAAAAAGGAACATTTCTTTAGGAGAGGCCAAGAACGCTTGTCTTGAAGGAAATATAGCCTAAAACTGGTGTCGTAGGGTGGGAAGTAATGTTACTCAGAGGGTGGGGGGTGGGAGGGGAATGACAGGGTTGAGAGAAAAAAAATAGATATATAACTCCTAACAAAGCAAACTGGAAAACTTTACAGAGAAAATAAAGCTGTAATTCACAGACACTGACACCCTGTTTTCTTGACCTCATGGTACGTTCCTTTTGCCATGCACGCTACCCGTTGTCTACAACTCTCCAGAATAAGAACTAAAAAGAAGAAGTAATATGTAGGCTTTCATTACTCCTCGTTCAAGAGCAGTGTCGGTCTGGTGAATACATTAATATCAATTTATTAAATAATATTTAAGAGCGACGTTATATATGTAATTAAATTGATATAAATTGCTTCATAATGCGTTTCGAAACAAAGGTTTCTAAAATTATCAAAGAATTAAACAGATCTGATACAACAACACATACGTCATATAATTGCGCATTGCCTTTTTTTTTGAAAGGGGTGTTTTTAGAATTCTGGACATCTCTGTGTATGATCCCGTGATTCCACCCTTTGGAATCTGAAGAGACGATTCTGCGTAGGAAACACTGACCAGAGTATGATTTTCTGCCTTTCTGAAAGCAGCAAAACAAACAGCACGGTGGCACACGAGGCCTCTAGTACAGCTCCTCAACTGTGTCTATTTGAAAATAACACGCATTTTTCATTTCACTTAACGTATAGCCTGCGGTGACACGACGGTGGATCACCAAATGCGGAAACTCTTGGTTGCGTCAAAAAAAGAGAGAAAGAGAGAGAGAGAGAGAGAGAGAGATCCAAGCGGTCTTCGTAATTAAAAAAGTGTCGATCTTTAAAACGCAGACTTTAAACTGAACATGAAAACGGCATCAGCAAGATGCGGTAATATAATATTAAATGGTGTACGGCAGCACAGTCACTTTATTACTCAAGGTAATTATAAGGCTACATGTTTCGACTATAGATTAGTCATCCACAGACCTATTTTGTCAATTGTGTCACAAGTTGCTATGCACACTTTAGGATTCCATCGTGTTTACATCCATGGAATACATCAAATTAAACCTTTTGTCTCTAAGGGCGTGACACGTCACGCCCTTAGAGACTAATCTATAGTCGAAACATGTAGCCTTGTAATTACATTGAGTAATAAAGTGATTGTGCTGACGTACACTATTTAGTATTATGTTACGTTACAAGCACATCGTGATGCTTCCATTCAAACAAAAGATGCGGTACATTTAGTTAGATTAGTACCTGTATTGATTACATTTTTACGATAGAAAAAGTCCATGAAATGCACGTAAATCAGAGAGAGCAAATATTGTGTCAGAAAAAGTGTTAATACATTAATGCCTTAACTCATAAGTGAAGAAATGAAAAGTGTGTATTGTTACGGTCCCGTGTTCACTTCCTGATTTAATGTATTTTATTATGAGCGACTAAAATCCAATTCTAGTTTACAATTTTTAATTTTATAACAGTTATGACTAAAACAGCAAATACGTAAACCAGAACTTGAGTAATGAATCCATATAATAAATGAACATAAGGTACTTGATTCTTTATGCTTAATCTACAGACATGGCACATATATCGGCCTTTGTTTCTCATGTACAAAGTATATTACATTTAGAAGTATAAATACATTCGGCCTCATGGGTTGCCCATTGAAGAGCAGACATAACTTCCAATATACCACAGATTAGAACTATGAAACATATCATAAATTTTAAAGGACTATACTGTTAACTGACCCTACCTCAATAAAAATGAATTGTACTTCAAGCCATAAATATCCAAAGCATAAAAAAACCCTTACAGTAATAAAAATACCTCTACAGCCCGGGACGTTTTATGAGAGTTTAAAAAATAAGTAGCTGACCTAGGTACATGGTCATTCATGTTTCGAAGACTACTCAGAATTCAGAAGGACGAAGATCAAAGCAGCTGAACTTTGTGAGAACTAAAGGATGTGATTGGTCAATAAAACACATTTATAAAGATCGTGACAGTTCTATTGTTAGGAAGCGATTTATTTTGGTGTAGGTCAGTGTTATAATGTTACAGCACAACTGACTCGTGGACTTACAGTAAGGCTGGCACAAGAGAATGTAAATATGAGCAACATGAATTGCAGTGTAGCCAGTAAATACAAAAAGGCTAGGCACTTTTGTTTTATTTGTTCATACTGCAAACACAGCAGCTTGGAAAAAAAATCTTCGCTAAATTGGCAAAGCTTATACTGCAAAGGAAACTGTGAATATCAATATCCAGTATCCGTACTGTTGGTTCATATATAGTGTTCTATATAAACTGTGAAACGTCTGCCGCCTTATCCCAGATAACTCTAAAACAATTCAATGCTTGGTTAGCAAACGAACGACTTTGTAATTAACATTTAACGAAAATGATTAATTATTTTGTGTGCCATTAAAATGGTGCTATAATAATAATAATAATAATAATAACATCTAACTGCAAGTGGGCTGTCGCCCGGTGGCAGTGGTTATTATGCACCGTCGTAAAAATGAAATTGATGTATGTTTTTTCGTGCATCGTTGTATATGCGTATAGAAGAAAACCAACTAGACGCAACTGAATGGTTTATTGCACTTATAATCTGCTCAACATGTTTCGGACACTTATATGCCCATCATCAGAAGCTCGAGACTATACTTGCTATGCGTCCGGGATGAGGGAAGCATAGCAAGTATAGTCTCGAGCTCCTGATGGTGGGCATATAAGTGTCCGAAACATGTTGAGCAGATTATAAGTGCAATAAACCATTCAGTTGCGTCTAGCTGGTTTTCTTCTATACACTTCCAAATATGAATATTACGCCTCTGAAAGTATCTCTATGTAATATCTTTGGTAACAATTACAGGTTTGTGTGTTTCCAAAATATCTTATCAATACAAAGTTTACAGAGCATTTTCTAATATTTTTATACGAAAATTTTCTTTTCTTGTATAATATTTACAGTGTGGCTGCGTCTTGGACCCTGGTAACGAATTCATATCCTTTCCAAGATTGAAACAAAAACATAGGGAATAAACAATTTTTATGGTTTTCATTTTCAGATACTTATAATACAGCATTACGCAAAATTTATACTTGGATATAAAAGGAAAAGAGAAAAACAAAGATATAATCCGTTCTAAGTTACGTGTGTAAGCTAAGAAAAGGGGGCAAAAAGGGTGAACGCTTCGTAAGGAAATTACACGATAAATCATAGCAAATTTCCTACTGGTGTGAGAATATAAGCTAAGACACAAAAAGAAAATGAAATGAAACTTCAAAAACAAAAGGGAATGGAGATAGTGAACTGTGTAACAACGAAGAAATAAACTAGTAAAACACACCGTAACTACGGAAAAGAATAAGGGTCGGGTAATGAGAGAAACAAAAAGAATACTTAAAGCGTTCTTTTGTAATACTTGCTCATATATATGGGTCCAGATTTCTCGCTTCGTTCTTCTTGTCACTATACAAATTTTAATATGAAAGCACAAAATTAATGCTGCTGACAGTGCGAAATATTCGCCACATAGCGTCGGGAGAGCATGAGAGCATAGTGAGGGAGTTGATTTATTTTGAACTACCCTTCGGGAAAAATGAGAAGCCTGAAAATGCTCACTGCTGCTGCAAAAGAATTAACACACATCCGGCCAAGAAAAGAAATATGCTTTCATTTACCTAGCTACGTTCACTGCTTCGTTAATTAGCAAATTCTTTATAAATTCGCCCTCCTACTAATAATTAATTTAGATCACTGCGGTTTGCTTCGAGCAGTAAGCTTATTATTTGGAGAGGTACCTGAAACCAATCAGTGTCGACTAGTCCAAAAGAGCAACATTTTGACTTCCAATAAACCAATAAGTTAAAATAAACCATCATTCTGCTGAGCCAAATCTTAAACCTAGAATGATTCAGTAGAGTTTCGCCTGCAGAATATCAGAGCTATAATGTACCAGATTTCGCAGATTTTTTATACTGAAGGCACAAAAATATTTGAATTTCCACATAAAAATTTCGTTTACTGACTTACCGAAAGGTTTTTGTTACAAACGTAGCATAAATTAAATACTAACGATTTTATTTAAGAGAAATTACGAACACTTGTTCAGCTTTAACTAAAATATAGTATTCATTTTATGATACACGTCTTCTAATAATAATAATAATAATAATAAATTCCTTCTCCTGGGCTGGTAAAAAACTTTGCAGATTTTCAGCTATTCACATTTTCAGTGTCAGAACCATTATACTGGATAATACTTTATGAATACCACATCCACCTTAATTTTATTTTCTTTATTATCCATTCTAAAAACATTTCAATATATAATGAAAAAGGAGAACAATTCCAAAAATGTTAGGGGTTAGTTGCACTCATTGAAATTACCTACCACGCGCTATCGGTACAAACTCACGCAGCCTACCATTTTTATACTATGACCTAAAAGCAGTCAGTTTTTAGGCGCGTTCGCAAAATTACGAAAATGTATTATTAGGTTCGTCATGTCTCTCCCTCCGTCGGTCCGTCCATCCGCTTGGTACAACGTCCCCACTGCACGTATTTTTAAGAAATTTAATATTTGAATATTTTTGGAAAATCTGTCGAGAAAAATCAAGTGTCATTACAAAGTGACAAGTATAAACAGTTACTTTACATGAGGACCAATATACATTTTTCATCATCTGTCTCAGTTCTTCTTAGATTGAGAAATGTTTCAGACAAAGTTGTAGAGAAAATCACAACACATTTTATCTTTTGATGTTTTGCTGACCGTGCATCTCAGTATATTTATCTTAGTAATTAACCAACTTGATGCACATCGGGATTATCTCAACACTCTAAACACGCAAACCGTATTTGTCATGCTAGTTATTGTGGCTATCTGCCAGCGTGTTCAGGTTGGAACTTTCAGTCCCAGCATGACAAATACCTATTGCGTGTGTACAGTGTTGAGATAGTCCTGATGACGAACAGTTGACCTGTCCGAAACATGTAGAGTACTTTATGAAATAAATTTGAGAAAATGTGTATCTCGTTGTCTTTTATTATAAGAATATATCACGATTCACAGTTATCTGAATATCAAATCGTTTAATTAGTTAATCGTGTTGTGTGAATGTACGTTGTTGAGAATGCGCCAGACGCATTCTCAACAACGTACTCTTACACAACACGATATGCTGCCACAACACCCTGTTAACATAAAGGAATTATTTTGTGATTGTTTTTAAAATGACTTTAGCAAGGAACAACGCAGCTCCCTGAGGATGATCTAAGGATCGAAACATTTCGGAGCGATTTTAAGTGTTTTAATGTGAAATTTTATGTAAGTGCATTTGTTGGTTGAGAATTAAAATATCAAACGAAAGTTATATGACCGTAGTGAAATATTTTGGAGTTTCCCAATTTTAGAAATATACGACTTCCTCCTGGCATATCATATTTCAGTGACACACAAACCCGTATTCAAAATACATGGTTATATTTCCAGAAAGCAGGTAAACCGTCAAGTACACGTAGTTATGGATACAGATAATTTAATTACCAAATAAAGCGACTCGAAACAGAAGTATTAATTAAACTGTGACCTAAATGACGTTCTATTAGAACAATTAGTAGGTCCTGTAACTTAAAAGTACAAAGGATTAGAGGCCAGCTCGAGGAAGTAGAGAGTGCAACCGCCTCTCTAGATTTTGAACAGGAACATAAGTCATTTTTGCTCTGAAGTACAATTCTTATTGACAGAATTGTGGTACATAAAGGGTTAATTAAATAATTCACAATCTAGACCGCTGCAAGAGTAAAGAATTCAGACACGTAACCATTTCTCTTACCCGATTTACAGCACATTTCAGCCATACGTTTAGTTCCAACCGCGGTCCCACCAGCAGGTTTGTGTAGAATTCCCTCTCTTGTACTTCCCCATCTGTCTCACACACCCTTTTCTCCTTCTTTTCCGGTTTTTCTTTTTGCATTTTTTCCAATGGCTTCTCTTTCAATATTGAACCAATGGGGTGAGATGGGATTATGTATGGAGACTGAGAAGAGGGAAGAAAAATAAAGGTTAGGGGAGCCATGAAGGAGAGAATAGATGTATGGGGACTACGATGGATGTTGGGAAGGGGTGGGCACAAGCGATGCTGCTCTTGCTGTTTGAAAACTCCCTGCGCTGCTGGACGAAAAAACGGTTTTAGTTAAACCTGCATTCCCTAAGCTAAATAAGCGCAGGATTAATACATTTAACTATTTGTACAATACAGGAAATTCAATAGCAGTCTGTAATCATTCAATTATCTACTAAGCACTCACCTTTATGGTAGCGCACATTTCGTCATCAGATTCAAACAATCCTTATCGGAGTTAAGAAAAACTTGTTCTCATCTTCCTTTAACAACAATTTAATTCTTTCGCGGTAGTTGATAAAACACCAAACAGGACAAAAAAAACACGTAAACGCCTATGTAAAACAGAATTAATGCCTAACGAATCGAGGAAAATAAAGTTTCCTATCAGAAGGGCGATGAAGGTTAAAAACAGAAAACCCTGCCGTGAGAGAGAAACCCTGTACGGTGTAAAGTGGCTTAGTTAAATACAGCATTTCGCGTTTTTGAAACGAATTACGAGATATGCTGTTGGTTTGCCAGTATATCCGGAGCCGAGATAGCTCATGCGGCATCGTGACTAGCAATGTGCTCGGACAACGACAAATTTAAGTGCGATTCCTCTCACGAACAAAAAATTTTTCTCATATAAAAGCATCGACACCATCTCTGGGGGCATCATCCAGACTCATCGTGGTCTCTATGCCGGGGATAACGCGGTAATGCGTACGAAGCGTGAAACTCACGTCTCACTTCCTTGCATGTACCGATATCAAAATGCGTGAGCTATACCGCGATCCCCCCCACACGTCTTCATGGTGTGGAGATCAATTAAACACAACCGAAGCCCTTACCTTGCAAATGTATCCAGGAACAGAAGTTACCTGCTGTTGCAGTTGATCATGTGACCTCCAGTGATTATGATTAACACGAGTCACATTCACCGTGTAGGTAACTGGTACGTTAGGTAAACATCTAATTTTATGAAAATCGCTTTTAACACATAAACTGAAAATAGGTTAGGGTAAAGTCTGCTTAACAAAGTAGCATATTATGGAAAAAAAGATATATATATATATATATATATATATAATATTTCCTATTTAAATGTCAGCATACTCCACAGGGGGAGAAAACGGCATTGATTAGATTACAGACAATTTTCTCCAAAGATATTGGTAAAAAAAAATAGGTCTTGGAATAAAATGTTATAAAATGTTATAAAATGTTATAACCCAGCTTTGCACAAATAACTAATTCTTCAATGGCTTTTGGGCGCGTTCTCAAAATTGCGAAAAGCGACTATCAGCTTCGTCATCTCTGTCCGTCTTTCCGCATGGAAAAATTCAGTTTCCACTGGACGGATTTTTGTAAAATTTGGTATTTGAGTATATTTCGAAAACTTGTAAAGAAAATTCAAGTTTTATTTAAAATCGAACAAGAATAACGGGTACTTTGCGGGGAGGCCATTTTACAATTTTGATCATATCTCGCTTATTTCTTCCTAGAATAAGAAATGTTTCAGACAAAATTTGTAGAGAAAATCAAAACACACATTTTCAATACCTTTTTCTTTTTCGCAAATCGTGCCGTTTATGAGATATGTGGAAAAATACTATACAGCCGGGAAATTCACAGATGACAATATGGCACATGCACATTGCGTGCTGAATACCTAAGGCTACAAACTCATACTCAGGATACATAATACTTATCGCTTTTCCACAGCAACAATGTTTGCACGAACTCGCCTCAATGTTACGTTATACGTATATTACCTGTCTTTTTATATACAAATACCACGTATACTTCAAGAAGAGTCCGTTCGGGTAACACTAAGAAGATCTGCGTCGAAGTGCGTGTTTGAGATCCACAACAGAATGTACCGTGTTCATACAAAGGGGCTTGATGAAATTGGACTGAAATTGTGGATTTCGTGAGAGAACAGACGAAAAGTTGATATAATGATTACACCAGTACTTGGATGCAAGGGTAAAAAGGCCCATTAAAATTCCACATTTCTTACAAAACCATTCATTATAAACTATATTTGTCAGAATCTACCAAAGAAAGTTGATGATTCCGATTTCATTCATTTTAGTGCAACAGTTCATGACAGAAAGTTTATATTTTCAGAGAGAGTTAGTGTAATTTTTTTCTCTCTCTCCCACACAACACGGTTTGTGAATCCCTAACTTTAAACGGATGGTACCATTGTCAGGCACCGTAAAAGATTTCTATCATCACAAATAAATCTTAAGTTCCTGTATGACTATGTAGGTGAGTGGTAATCCGAAACTGCTGTACACAACATCAGGTATTTTATGTTTTGCTGACCGTGCATCTTGGTACAACTCTGGGTAAATGACCAACTTGATGCACAAGTGCATCAATTTGATCATTTACCCAGAGTAACATCAGGTATCGTTAGATCGTTTCCTTTCAATGCTGTGTGTATAAACTTAATTTTACTTATTTGTGTTGAGGAAGCTATACAATTGATAACATTAACAAGCAGCATCGGGACTCTATAAACTACATGTATAATATCAATATGACGTCATATATTATTGGCAAATCAAACTCAGAGTTCATTTCTTGTTGTTTAATTTTCAGCATGGAATCCCTGTTGTGTTATAATGTAATAAATAAAGTAATAATAAATACAGTCTAGTGCAACTTTAATGAAATATTATTTTAAATAATTTACTGAAACATGTTTCGGCTTAAAAGTCATTTCCAGGCTGAATATGAAGGAGTATATATAATACAATGCCATAAAATGGACATCCATTTTATTGCATTGTATTGTATATACTCCTTCATATTCAGCCTGAAGATGGCTTTTGAGAGCCGAAACGTGTTGCTGTAAATTACTTGAAATATTAGTTAATTAAAATTGTGTTATAAGCTATTGATTATTACTTTATTCATTTCTTGTTTATTAACATGCTGTGTAGACAGTCAAGTTGCCGATAAGACAAACAGCAAAATAAGCAAACCCAAATTACCAAAGACAATAAACAGAGCATACGAAACAAAAACAAACAAAATAAATATAATAAAAACAATAATAATAATAAAAAGTAGTTTAACAGCAAAGAAATCTTGTTGTGAAAGTGATAGTCGTCATTTTGTCAAGAGTTTGACCACATTTCTTAATGGCACATCCCAGAGTTTCATAATCGTGTTCACACAAACTCGCCACTAGACCGTATACTGGGAAGACAAACCCATTTTACACCTTCGTGTGTCTTTAAAATCCATTACAAAATTTTCTTCTCTCCCTAGTGGTCTAGTCCCTTCAGACAGTCCAGTTTATAACGTTACATGAAGTCGATAATTTCTATGACTACCGTATTCCCCACCCCCATTCCCCTTCACTCATCCCTTCAATTTCTGAACAAAATAAACGAGAACTAAAATTCATCATCATCATCATAAACATCAAGGATAGGACCCTTCGATCCGTTCCGCCTCCAGAATTACAGCTGCTCGCGCCAACGTTTCTTTGGTCTTCCAATTGTTCTCCTTCCTTGTGGTCTGTAGTGGTATGATTTCAAAGGGATTCGGTTTTGTGGCATTCTTTGCAAGTGTGAAAGCCAGTTCCGTCTGTATTCATCTTTCTTGTCTAGTATGCCTGTAATCCGTATTTCGCGGCGTATGTAGTCATTTGTTTTGTGGTCATAAAGGGTGTAGCCTACCAGAGGTCTCAGTAACCTCATTTCTGCCGCTTCAATTCTTCGTCTTTGTAAGGCTGTAAGAGTCCAATTTTCTGACCCATATAAAAATGTAGGTAAAACTAGTGTGTTGTATATTTTCAAAATAGTTTCCGTTCTCACTTTCTTAAAAATAGTTCTATTAATAGTACCTACTAATTCTAAAATTTTTGCTAATATAAATTTTGTCCGTATTTTAATATTAATTGAAAAACAAAATCATTGTAACATTTGAATTTATTTAGTGATGTTTGAGCTTCTGGACCATGATAACTTACATATTGACGATGCCTGCATTCTTAGTGTCCTAGTTTCCCGTTTTTACCTAAATTACATACAGCAGAGCGTAAAACAAAATATCGCGTCTACAAACAAACGGAAAGTCCTGGGTACTTTAAATTCGCGGTTGGCCGGTAATTACAGTAATCAATATCAAGAAAGCTTTAAATTTATTTTCAGCCTCAGCTTCAGTAAACTTAACACAGATTACGACCGATTTAAATAGAGCTCCGAAACATCTCTGACAAAGTGAAAGAAACTACTGTAAAATTCCCCAGAATTAGAAGTTTTGATTTACGTCAGCCTTCGTCGCAGGAGACTCTCTTATACCACCGTCAGCTGTTTAAAGAGCTAGAAGGTGTAGTAAAGGAGTTGTTTTATGCAAGAGTGTCGCGTGTCACCCCTTTTTTGTTTATGCACAGGCAGGAGGTCAAGGAAAGCAGCCCCAATCTAATGACAATTTAGTTCATCTTTTGACAACAAATTAAGCTAGCATTTGATAAAATGTGCTTAATTATTGGTTGGACACACTCATGATAGTGATATGTATCTGCCAGGAAGGATCAAATACGCAATCGATAAGATGTTATCTTTAACCTGTGTAGACAAAACTTGTATTATCATCGTGTAACTTCTGTGTTCGCATGTAGAAGTCAATGTTATATTAAACACAGAGATATACTGGGAAATTTCAGGCAGAATTACAATTATTAATATATATATATATATATATATATATATATATATATATATATTTGTGTGTGTGTGTGTGTGTGTATTTCACAATTACTGCCAAAATAAGAAAATATTCATATACGAAGTCTTCACATTATGGTCTTCGATGCCGCAAAGTTTGTGAAACGCTTGTGGTCCCTGAAATTATAGGCAGCATACTCCGCCGAACCTCAAGTATCCACCGGCGTGACCATGTTTTTACAGTCCAACGAAACACGATCTGAACATTCACAGCCGTGACAGCATTAAATAATACGTTACTTCAACTTGTTTAAAGAAAAAAGCAAGTAAGTTTTAAAATTCCAAATGTAATACAAAGTAAGTTTACCTTCAACATCTCCTCCACGTGTATTAGTTACGAGACATGGGATGAACGCCAAAGAAGAGACAATAAACAACATAAAAAAGAAAGAAGAGTAAAAAGTATAATGAAAAAGGAAGCAGGTGGAAAATGGTTATCTTACGCCTTCTACTAAACAAGACATCCTAGCAAGGAAAGATGGCAGTTAAGGGAGTTAGAGGGAAAGAGAGGAGATACAGGAGAAAGGCAATAAATATGCCTGAAGGAAAGAGGCGGTATAAATATAGAAGAACCTGTTACCTTAGCATGATTGCACGCGATTGGTTCCTTTGTTTCATCAATCACTCGAACTCGAAGACATGTTCGGCCCCATTTCCTACCCTACGCCTAATCCTAGATTCGGTACAGGAAGGCAGTAATGATACCTGCTTTCAAACTTCAGTCTCCTGTTTTTATTTTAATTCCCTAAAACCGCACTTCATGAGTGCTCTCCTGTACAGAATTCATACACTGTTTCCCTGTTTCCAATTTATTTTCTTTTCTAGACTTAGAAAGACGCAGCAATTTAAATCAAACAACAAAACTTTTAGCTTCTTTTTGCGATGGAATACCGAATATTACAATTGATTGTTTTCCTGTCTTCCTAAATTTCTCCAGGTGATTTCCTGTTTAATGGACCAACTGATACATCGGCCACGAGCGCTTCCTGCCATTTCATTACTGTTTCATTGATCGCTAACCATCTAAACGCTAAACTGAAATACTGGCATTGTCTTCAACCCTTATTCCGCTAACGTGGAGAATATGGTGAGCTCCTAATAATGCCAGCAAATGGCAAATGGGATTTAACTTGGCGTTTAAAGGGTTAAACAAAATAAAATAAAATAAAATAAGAGAGGAATATATCTGAAGGAAGGAAATGAATATATCGTTGTCTAATTTAAGGCTTTTTCTTTGGACCCACAGCAACAAAAAATAAAATAATCCTCGTGACGTAACATTTGGATGGTAAAAAGAAATTCTGTTTCCCAAGTCATCGGAAATTTCTTCGGAAATTAACACAATTTTCCTCTCTCAAATGAAGCAAATTCTGAAACATTTACATGGCTTCCTCGCACCAAACATTTCGCGTCTAAACATTCCTTATGCCAATACCCTTATTGTACGTTCGGCTCATGACTTAGGTTCTTTTGGTGTGTCCCTGTTCAGAATTAATTCCGAATAGACGGGTATATCAGACAGTTTGTTATACACCCTGAATGACGGATCCGTCCATTTGCTGTCTTCAGCACACACAAGAGGCATCAGTCCCCAGACGGATATACTCTCAGCCTAAGAACGGAACTCGAGCGCAGACGCATGTTTCCACACATTCTTACCAAAACCAGGACTTTAAAAAGATCTAATGACACTGGACACACTTCCCTCTTTTACAGTACAAATGACGTTCTAACATATCACAGAAACCCCTAAGCTGATAGAATCGCTTAACCATTTAAAGCGCAGTGGTAAACATCCATACCGTGTTCGTTAGTATTAAACACTCCAGTTCAACAGGGTTTATTTACTTATTTCTTATGATTCTCAAAACGAACAGAGATTATATCCTGCAACAGCACTAAAGCTATTGAGAATGGAGATGTAAAAGTATTTCTATGCGGTAAGCACTCGATTTTTAGTATTTATTAGTAAGGATCGTGTTTCAGATAAATGCTGGTTTTTTTTTCGAAAATGCTCAGATATTGATCCAAGTGAAGTATTAAGTACGAATAATCTATCATTTATTTAAACTACATTAAAAACTGCCTACTTTTTATTTATTAAAGCTTCGTAGTAAGTCGGACTGTGAAGTTATTTGGCAAATTTGAACTATAATAAAAATGATTTACCACTAGTGTTACTGGTAAACTTTACAGGGTAAGATATACTGACAAATGGTCGGTCCTTGCACAGTATTCATACAACTGAACTCATCGATTTTATGGACTTCTTCCATCTTATGCATTGAAATTAAATACACTACGATGGAAAGAAAAGTCCGTAAGTCAGATTATACGTCACACACCATCGTCAGAACCCCATAGAGAACTGAGCGCATAGCTGCATTTTTCTTATACTCTTGTTAATGTGCCTCTCGATGTAATTGTTGTAAAGAAAAACCAACTTGATGCACAACTTATTCTTAGTATATTTCGTCAACCTCTACATGTTTCGGGCGTATCTAGACCCATCATCAGGATGTACAACCGTATGTATACATCAATTGGT
>Ga0136643_10002237_pt1 | contig 24895 bp, 13 predicted proteins | sample TergutLab28metaG_FD_96883 | JGI IMG/M metagenome (GOLD analysis project Ga0136643, IMG submission 96883) | Labiotermes labralis P1 segment gut microbial communities from Petit-Saut dam, French Guiana - Lab288 P1 (version 3) (version 3) | ecosystem: Host-associated > Arthropoda: Insects >... | reverse complement strand
TGAGTGGACCCCGTTCCAGACCCACTACTACTCAGAAAATCTGGTAGCGCCGGGGATCGAACCCGGGACCTCTGTATCTGTAGCCAGAAACTCTGACCACTAGACCACAGAGGCGGTCCGAATAGAAACAACATTTGTCAAAAAACGAAACTAAAAATGCAAAATGTGTTCCAGTAAAAAGGTGAGACATGACTAATACTGAGTACTGTAAGGATGAAAACATACAAAGTGCTAGGCAGAAGTTCTGTCAGATTTGCAATTTTCTATGTTGCGAATGCCAATAAATTTCGATTTTTTTTTAAATTAAGGAGAAAATATAAAAGATCAGAACTCCAAATGTTTGCTTATATCTGGATATTATGATGAAAGAGGCAAATTTGTCATCCCCACAATGTACATCTGTTTTTCTGGAGTGGTTTTAACAAATTTAACTATAACTGAATATGATTCCTGATCAACATGTTGTGCCTCCACACAAAAGATACCAAACAGCACATTTATCTACACTCAATATTTTTTTTTTTTTTGAAAAAAGGAGACACTGCAAATCAACAAAATTTGTATGAAGTAAGCTGCATCCAAAAGGTGAAATGATGATAATTAGAAGCACTATAAAAATACCTCATGGTCCAACTGATTTATGGCCTAGTCAACATTTCCAAGCCCACAAAAAAAATCAGTCATAACATGTGTAATATAATTGCTACCCAAAATTACATTCATTACCTGTTCAATTTATGAAATAATCATGACTGCTCGATTTCTGAACTTCACCCACCAGCTTGTATTCTGAATAGACCACAGCATTTCATAATATGCAGTGTTGGCAAGGTACCTACTTAGGACAGTCTGGTAGAATACTACTCTCAGTTAATGGTCTACAGTTTGTGAAATACTGTGTACTGTTCTGAATGTGATATGACAGACAAAGTACAAATGTAATTTAGCGTAGCATACCACTGTCAGTACCCTTTAGCAACAGAATTTACTCGCAGAAATATCACATTAAAGAACGCCATTAATTCAACAGCAGCAAAATAAAGAATTTTAGAAATCTAAATTGGGTCCTGGCCTGTAAATTGAGAACTACTATATTATGAGAAAATTTTACCGTATCTTTGCTAGTGACAAGTTTCCACTTCTGTTCAGTCATTACCCATTTCTGAAAAGACACACTAACAACAAAAACACATTACGATTTTCCAGACTGAGCAGATGTGTTCATGTTGTCACATCTGTTTCCTATTCATTCTATTTAATGTAATTTCCACACAGCATCTAATAATGTACATATAAGAAAGAATACATACATATATGCCAATACTTGGAATTCATTTTGAATGAAACATTCGTGACAGTTCACACAAAACTTTAAACTGAGAAAACCATAATGTACTAATTTTTCAAAGAGAGATCTAAAAAAGAAAATGATTACTTTCCATTTATTTCCCAGTAATGTGCGTTAAAAAATAGCCTGAGTGAAATCCATTATGTCACAATATATACCAGGTACACAACACTGAAAATGTAAACTAACATCTCACACACATGCCAGAAAATTAATGAAGACACAGAAAGTATAGCCCTTACTGTAATCAAGTGTAAGAAAGGAACAGCAACATTTCAGTGTTACTGAGAAGAGAAAATCCATTGCATAAGACAAAGAGGTAAAACATTTAATACACTAAGCTCAAGGTGAAATTAAGCTACTGGGAAGCTGGAACATTCTCTTTGTAAAGGAACTGCTGTAAGCTTCTTGTGTGACCCAGGAGACATAATGTTTGTTTACAGACAACAGTTTCTTACAAAATAAGCCACTAAAGAACAATTCTGTCAGTGGAACATGTAGACCAACAGCATCTTGTCTGCACACTGATCATCTGACAAGAGTATTCCACAAAGTCATCACTTCTTTGCAAATTAAAAGTGCAAATTTTAACGCAATACTTTCTTTCCTTCTTATTCTTTTGTGAATGGGTGTGAGTATTTGTATGTACATTGGATTCATCCTGTTATCCACAACATACCTGAGATTATACCAAACGATACTGAAGATTACTGTCGTGCCAGTCATGACACTGCATGTTGCATAAAAATGTACTGAGATTGCAGACGAAATTGCTGCCTCCATCAGGGCAGATGATGGAGGCAGCAGGATCCTCTGAAATGTCACTGCATTCCTACCAGATGACATGGCATCACAAACTAGATGACAGCAATCCACTGGGACTTCCATGACCACCTCATACCTGAGCCAAATATTATTGCTTTTCATTTCATAGTAAAACATTTGAAAGAAGTTTAGGTTCTCTAGTTGTACTCTTCATTTCTCTCTGAAATTAAGAGTACGGTAACATGTACTTTCCCATCAGTATAAGACGTTAATTTATGACTAATAGTTTTAGATTCAGATTAAGAAGTAAATTTATACAAATTACAAAATTTATCAATTTAGCAAAAATGATTACCTCCCAAGACATTTCAAAATTTCTATAGAACATTCTTGAGACACGATACTTAAGTATTCCTATATTAGAAAAAAATTTTTATTTACTTTAACCTGTGACATATACTTCAAGAAAATCCTTTTGGGCCCTGATCCAAGCTACAGCCAAGTTACAATTCTAAAATGAGCTCTAAATACTAATTTACATGGGTGTGTAATTTTCATCAAGATCTTCGTTTAACCACACACAAAAACCAGACGAATAACAGCCTCAATTTTACGTTTCTCAAAACTACTTTACCTGGAGACGCCATTCTTCCTAAATATTTTTGTCAAAAATTTTGCTTGAACATCAATAAAGATAAGGAGAATAAAAAAAGTGTAACTTCTTATCTTCTCTGTAGGACTACTTACTTTCAGTTATGCTTTCTAGAACCACATTTCTTTTGTGGTTAAACAGTTCTTGCAAAGTAAACAGAGTTTCACAGCAAAATATTTAAATCACAAAAATATTGGAAAATGTTTTCCAAAGCTACACAGAATCAGAAAATGTAGGTGACATGCACAGCTACAGTAAAATTTAGGAAACAGCTCAGGAGAAGTCACATCCCAGCAGCTAAGAATAAATCCAAGATAAATGAATGTGAGGAGCATAATGTAACTTCAGTTGCAAAACAATATGTAGTAGTAACTTTTAACACGGCTAATTCTTATCAAAGGCGATGTCAGTCCCCTTAATATGTTCATTATGTATACGAAATATCACAAGTGGTTTTTGCTCTTTTCACTTTGAACTTCCCACTGTGTTTCATTTCACTGTTTTACTTCTGTCAGAACTGACCTGATACTCTTATAATTTCCATACCCTCACACATGACTTCTGAACAGTATTTTCTGCAGCAACAGTTGGTATGGCAGATACAATAATGCAAGTTACATATTACAGTGTAAGAATGCTTAATAAACTACATATACTTCAAACAAACGTTTTTCAGTGCCTAAAATCTTAAATACTACAACACACATACTTATTTTCTATTTAGTGACAACGTTAAACACAAGCAACTCTGACTGCAACACCTGTTCACGATTTCAAATTCAGCTGTGCTTCTGCTCTTCATCGTTAATAAAAGCCAGTATAATGTATACTTTACTGACAATATAATAATGTCACTAACAGTCATATAGTTATGCAAATCATATAACGATTCCATACCAAGTTAAGTAGAAAATGTGTCATTATTTACACAGCAACCATTTAAAACAATCTTAATTTCAGTTACATATTTTATTAATTATCCCTAAAATGACTTGAAGAATATACAAAATACTTATGCTAGCATGTCAACCACAACTGAAATCAAATGTTCAAAATACTTTTACAACAGATGCAAGTAATATGTTGGTGCCACCTGCGTTTTTCCACATTAACTTACAACAAATATATGTTCTGTGGCAACTTCCTATTTTCCTCTCTTTCTTGAATGAATATGTTTCTTTAAATTAAGTTCCATATTCTCACCAATGATATTTAACCAAATCATACTTACTGCATGCACAAGCCTTCAAGAAGTATGAAGTACAAAATATGCTAATGGGATATTTCTTGCATCATAGTTTAACAAGTAAACTGTACATTAAAGGATGATACTACTTATAAACCTCCTGATATGAAATTATGCTTAAAGTGTGAAAAACTGCACTCAGAATTCTCTGTCATCAATGTATCATTAAAGACATGCATAATATATTGACCACAAAGGCATAATTTTCATATGCTGAACTCATTAAATGACAAAGAACTCACGTGCACCCAAGACTTTAATGGAAGAGAAGTTGCTAAACTGGGAATATATAAAATTATTATTTTTACAATATCAAATTTATGTGACAATATGTTTTTGTATGACAAGTTTAGAATGAAACAGGAAGAAAGCAATACAATATTTTCTTGGAAAATTATGTAATAAAGGAGGGTTGCACAATTATGTTTGTGTTCCTGCTAGCAGAAAAAGCCACACATTTTCATGTTATATTTTATGGCCATATAACATGCGAAGAAGCAATATCTGTACCAAAGTCCGAAATATAATTAAGATCAGATGAGAGATTCTCATGACAGTGACTGCAAGGGTTACTGTTTTTTTTTGGGTGTGATGTCATGTATTCTGGCAGAAGTTCAACTGAAGTTTCAAAGGAACCTGCTGCCACAACCACTAGGTTTGAGGAAATAAATTCACACACCCTGAAAATGATGGCAGCACATCCCTCCATGACATCAGTGCACTACTATCAGACTACATGACACCACATTTTAGAAAACTGTTATTTGCCATAATTATAATATTCAAAGAGAAACAGTCCTAAGGCATTTAACATTTAACTGATGTGTAGGATAATTCATGAGAGATGTAAACGCTGTATATTAATTTCTCCATATGACAGGACTGAAGGTCATGTATTGCCTTTGCAGAGTCCCTTCAAATTCCCAGAGAAGCAAATAATACCAAGAATGACTTGAGTAAAGACAACCCATTTGAATTACATATTACTGCAACTATTAAGTCAAGAAACTTCATATAATTAGATTCACACATTCCACAACCTAATACAGCAAAATTCCACTAATCTGACTTGCATGGGACTGGACATCTGAATTACATATTACTGCAACCGTGAAGTCAAGAAACTTCAAATAATTAGATTCACACTTTCTGTAATCTAAGACAACAAAATTCCATTCATTCCACTCACACAGGACAGGGCAGGAAAGATTCCAAATTATCAAATATTCCAGATTATCAGATGGTACCTATACTGACCTAAATTTTCACAGGTAATTATCTCTTACCTGGGGGTGTACATCTAATTAGAGGTGTATTCAATTTGGTTATCTCCTTCATCTGCTGTGTGAGTATCACAGGGGTCCTCTTCTGTGTTTTCTGCTGTCTTCATAACGGAATTATTTGATGGAGCAGGAGACAAGGGGTCAAGAGACAACACAACAGTAGATGTACAGACATACCTAGAGGCCTTTGTGAACATGTCCCCGAGATCTGCCTGTTCCACTGATGAAGCATTTTTCTAATGGAAAGCGAAACTTACAGTCTTGGAACTACTCTCCACAAGTGCTGGATTATCAGGATTTCTGAATTACTGGATGTCAGATTAAAGCAATCTTGCTGTACTTAAGAAGTGAAAAACAGTTCTGAAAATGCTCGAAGCTGTCTAAAAAGGAGATTTAAGGTTTTCAGATTCATTGTGCGGTCTTCCGTGTTAGGACACCACACTCTGACAGATGGTTACCAATACTTCAGAAGAACAAACTGCCTCGATCTTCAAGGTTAATGTACCCTCAAGAATGAGGCTGTGAGATCTTTCAAAATGCTAGAAATCACCTGCCAAACTACATGGTATCACAGTCTGAGAGAAAACAACGAGTATATGTCAGTCAATTCTTTCTGAACTTGGATATTAAAAAGAAAAGATCTAAATTCCAAACATACATTCCAAAAGTTTGTGTAAATAATGGTCTGCAATGAAAATGATAATGAAGAACAGGATAATGTCTAACATCTATATTAATTAAAAAGTAATGCTTACTTTCATACACATGTGCTGTCATAGTTTCAATTGTATAGAATCTTATGAATTTTATTCATACATTTGTGTCATTACCATGACTGAGCATAACCAATGGCATTGCTGCTATCATGTCTCCAAATCATATCTTTCACGGACTGTGGAAATTGGTTTTCTATCTCACTCTCTTAATTCCTTAAAACACATGATAAACAACACGATTTCTAGCTTCAAGGAAATATGTCACAGACATACATATATACATAAATGTAGGCATGCCTGCATATGTGTGTGTGTGTGTGTGTGTGTGATGATGCATGTTTCTCCAACACAGTCATCCACTTAGTTATAAACAAAGTACAATACAAGCCACTGATCTGTCACGAAGACAAGGGTGAACACTGGACGGAAAGCTGATTATTAAAGTCTTATTACACACAGTACCACGGTGCTGCCAGCTGGTGAAACTACTAAACACTACTCCCTTCAAGTCATCACCCTGTCACAAACATACTTATTACCAACATATTACACTGCCTATGCACATACATAACAAAACAATCAGTAAATATTATATAATACACACAAACATAATATACTATTAGGGACGAACTGATGAAATACTATACTATCCATACTAATTTCTCTGAATTAACCTAGCTAAAATAATATCAATTGCAATATGAATGGAAAAAAGAAACTTAATTAAGTATTTCTATTTAAAAAATGAAATTAAGTATATTGTGTAGATTCATCTGAAAAACAAAGCATGGACACACAACACTGAATGCCATCAATCTAAAAGACATACAGAAATAATGGACAATTGCAGGGGCAATGCTGAAGGCCATTCTTTTGGACTGTAAATTGTCCTAATTGTATATGTACAAAACACAATTATGTTGAAAATTATTCTATTTCCATCTTCAAGTGGATAGGACATACAGAAATTCCCACTCTAATGTTGGGCCCTTAGGTAAAATTACTGCGATACATTGGAAGGGATCCATCAGAGCAGAAATTTCTTCATATCCAGATCATCAGAATAACAAGGTATAATCCACTTTTGAAACATTTACTTCTTAAAGAAGAAACAGGAGTCAAAGCCCAATAAAACAGCATCACACCGCTGTTGAATAAGTAATGTTAAACTTAATGTTTCTTTGTGTTTGAGTGTGTGAGTATGTAGGTGTGCATATTTCATACAGTACGTGATGACCCCTCAACTCCCTCCTCCACCAATAGTTGCCATGTTAAACATAGGTTATAATTAAATGCACATGATTCTTAAACAGTATACAAGGATTCTTTTTGTCAACTGCATACACAGCAGAGGTCAAAATAACATCAGCACATGGATAGTGTCACTACAAATGTGATGACAGGAGTTCACAAATTTGGCCTTGAAGTTGATGCAAAACACAATATCCATATTAGACAATGAATAGCTGTCTAATGCTACAAAAATACATGTCGGATTTGAATAAATTACACTTGATTAGCCCTCAATACACTTAAAGAATGTACAAATCTCTAAGTGGTGATACCTCAGTGTACATGACTCCACTACACACCACCCACAATCTAGATTTTAAAAAAATCAGTTTCTTGACAACCTAAAATATCAAAGATGTGTTGCAAAAATCCATGATTACAGAGATAATACAAGTCATACCCACATGCTAGTAAGAATGAATTGCTTTAATGGTTTGTCTACTCATATCACACTTTGGAGTGAAAGAGTAAAGACAAAAGCACTGTACACTGAGTTGATTATGATATGAATGAAGAAACGCAGATATCAAGAGAAGTGTTATATTGAGCTCTGCTAGTGTATCACCATAATATCTTAGAACATACACAAGTGCTGTGTTGCTGGCTGTGTCTCAAGTCCGTGCAGAACCTACCCTAAGATTCTGAAGTTGAAAGGTCCAAATTCCTGGGCAGGCAGCAGGCCAGCAAACAGGCAGTGAATGAGCGACCCCATCAGAGTGCTGCGAGTTAGTCCTATAGTAGTAGTGGTAGTAGTAGTGTTTATGGTGAGTGCAGATGCTTTGTTTTCTAGCTCCACCGTACGTACGTGCGTGCAGAGATGTTACGAAACACGAGGCGGGCGGGCGAGGGGAGCTAGGGGTCCATTGTTAGCACTCGAAGCCTACAAGGCCAGGGCCAAAGTTGGTGGGCAACCAGGTTAAAGAAGAAAAAGAAAAAACAGAATGTTAGTATTTTTTATAGTCAAAAGTCTGCACTTTTAATGGTACTCAATTCCAGTGAGTGAATTACAAAAATCCTAGACTGAAGCTAAAGTTTTGTTGTTACTATTCTGTATGCCTTGTTATCATTTTTACACAATGTTAATGAATTAAATGTGAAGAAAAGGAATTAAATGCACTTATTTACAAAACATACCTCCTTAGTAACTAATAAGGGAAGGAAAATATGGGACACAATTTTTAACTATCACTCATACATGGTTTCAACAATTCTTCAATGTGTTTCTTACCTATATATGTCTGCAACGTTTCACAGCAGTGACTATTCACATTACAGTTTTCTTGGTTCTGACAATATTTCAAAGATACATGCTGTCACCAATTGTAGGGTTGAAGAAATTGGGCCCGAGGTGAAATGAAATTATCTTGGTGGAGATGTGTTTCAACTACATAGGCAAGCTACATGGAATGGGGCCAACCAGAACCATACAAGGAGGGTAGGGGAGACAAAGCCTAGTACTGACAAACATAACTGTTAAATGGGAAAGCTGCGAAATCAGGATGCAGAATGGACCATTTCACAACCACATTTTACTAACATTTCCCTCTACTTCTGGTGGTCCTGCAAAGGGCCGATTTGCATCCTGTCTTAGAAGGTTTCCCATTTCAAATTTTCTGTTGTGCCAGATAGGGCTCTAGCACCTCTCCCCTTCCTGTGGCTCAGGCCAGCCACATTCATTGCAACCTGCTTCTACAAACCACACCCGCACCTTGTCATCAATTCGGTATCAACTCAGACTCCAATTCCTTCAACACTGAAGATGGACTCACAGCACAGTCCTCAGGAACATCACCATCAACCTATATCGCAGCATGCTGTCAGAAGTTAAATGACCAGAAGTTGCAGTGTCCATTCACTTCACAGTTTGCTATGTGAAATACCATTCAATGATGGAACACAGATGGTCATGACAGTCTGCATATGCTGCATTTTGAAAGGTTCAGAATCAACAGCAATTTCATTTTCATGTAACAGAATTCATGCTTTTTTTCAGGGTGACTGCAGATTTCTAGTAACCTTGCAGTTCAAATTCTTTACAAAAGTTGAACCAAGAATGGTTAAAGATTTAAGCAAAACAGAAAAGCTCTCCTGTAATGCAAATGGGAACTTATTTTTTTACAATAAAATATCTGTTAAGTTTTAGGTTATTACTCTTTGCAGAAGCCAGAATTTAATCTACTCAGTGTGAATCAGTTTCAGATATTGAAGAGTCTAAACCATAAAAAATCCTGTATTATTAGAAACTTCATGTAGGGGTAAGAAAACTTCAGAATTAGAGATCAACAAAATAAACAAAACAATAAGTCTGTGTCAAATCGAGTTCATAATCTTCACGGTTACTGCCTTCATCTGTGGCCAAAATCAAACAAATTCCAAAAACATGCTTCAGGAATCAAATGTCAATCCTTTGAGGGAAGGTAGTATAGTATCATTAGTATATTCCCTATTAATTTTCTTTAAAGGAACTTTATGAAGTTCTATACAGACACTGTTGATATCACCAAACAAGATACACTGGTGTAACTGAATTAAAATCCTTCATTTGTAAACAAAGGCTAGATGCAACAGCAGCAGAATATGCATTACTAATGCAGATCATAATCCTGTAATATTACAAGAGCCCACATTTCTTATAAACCAGTAACAAGGAATGCAACTAAACTAATTAAAGAAATTTCCAATGCTCAACATGCCCCCAAACCATGGTACAGTATCTTCTATCCGTAATTCTTAGTTCCTTATCCAATCACAAGCTAAAACTTGGATGTAGTCTTATTTTTGTGTGTCTACATCTGTAAAGCCTACAGAAGTTATTCACCAATAAGGGGGGGAAATAAAGAGAGAGAAAAAAAGTTGGGAGGTGCAGCCTTGATACATGACGTAAAATCTACCTTTATCAGCAAAAATTTATATAAAATAAAAGCTACCAGATAAGTGACCAAGTAAAAATTCCCATTCGTCATCATCTGTTCTTTGAAGAATAATTTCACAGCACACAATATGTACACTTTGCATCAATGGACTTCTAGACTGTGTCCCTACTCAGTATTCTAACAGAACAGAATGCTGCAGAAACTGAATCCATTTCCCTCCTCAGAAAATAAGGCTGAGAGGCATCTAGTGACTTGCATGTAACAAGACAAGCTACTGTCACTGACTGGGCCAGATGACCACAATATATTCAGTATCTAAAACACTAGACAAACTACACAAACCTAGCACTCATAAATGTAAGATATCATTCTTACAACCCTATAGAATTTGACCATTTATGCCCCTTATTCACATGGATGCCTCGATATCCTAGTGGGAACTTTTGTCTTCTTTCTGTAGTTTGCATAATGACTGTGGAACATTCATCATGATACAGGAAATTTATTTAATCTTGACCACAGACTGGCATAATGTGATTAAACAAATATCACCCTTCCAGTCAACACAAATAAGTTGTTTGTATGTCCCAAAACCAAGCATCACTCGACATTAGGTTGGAAATGGTAGTTACTGAAGAGGTATTTTTGCTAAAACTTTAAATATGCAAATGTGCTTAATTATTTAGTACTACATGACTTTATAAGCTTCTGAGATTCATTTACGGAAACATACAGTAAAGCAACATACAAACTTCAGCTTTTCTGCCTAGGCCATTACACAATCATTTGTCAAAATTTTCTATTTTACATAGTCTGAAATGCAATTAAACACTTTTCATTTGGTCAGAAGGACATGTTTATCAATAGCCACAGAGTGAGAACAAATGATTGTACAATGGAGGACAATAGTTTAGGCAGCCAGTTTTTAAACTGTAAAAAATTAGTAACTGGTGCAACAGGCTACTAATTCTATTTTAGATCCCAACAGAAAAGTAACTGGCTACCTTGAGTGAAAAAGCCAGGCAATGAATTATTAATTTAGCATAATAAAGAAAAACATATATATATATATATATATATATATAAAAATGGTTTGTTGTTTGCATTTGTAGATAAGCGGTTCAAAATACTTAGTGCAAAAATTAAAAGACTGTTTTAAGAAAAGAAAGTTAACTAATTTCATAGAAAAAGGCAATGAAGCACATGAATAATTCATTGCAGTGACTTCAAAACTGCCACGCCACTGGTGAAATTAGTAGTAGTGAAGCAATTTTAAGATAACACATTAGATGTGCTGCACAAGACTGCTGGGTGCATATGCTAGTCAGGTGCTTTCAACATTTGATATTACAAGGAAAAAATTTACATACATCCCAATCACAGATAACACCCATTTGAAAGAAAGTAAACTAATTTCTCAAAATTTATATCACCTCACTAAAAATGTATCAAAAGTATCAAATATACTTTTACAGAAATTACTGTACATAAACACATACAACAAATTTGCTGGGAATGGTATGGAAAAGGATTCAAGCCTCTTTCATTACACCGTTCATAAACTGAATCCAAAACACAAAGGACTTCAGTTAATGAGAGAGTACACAATTATATTCCACGTTGAAATTTAACATTTCACCTCCTTTTGCCTCAATATGTATGCATGAACTTTCAAACAGAACACAGAGTAAGCTTCTATTTTCTTTCAGTACTGCAAGCTTTACCAAAACACATATATCTGTTCCTTTGGGGGAAAAAGTACCTTTCTCATTGTTTTCATTAGTAAGACCCATGCATACTTCCAACAAATTCGCGATAAATTTACGTATCAGAAAAACAAAAATGTGTGTGTGTTTGCTTTACTTTAGTGACAAATTTCATGCCAGAACTCCCTAATTTTTTTTAGTGTTTGCATTTGATTTACCGATTTTAAAATCTTTCTCCAATCTGCCTTCCTGGCTACAAACTTCTACCACATACATACATGCTATTTGTTAAAAAAACATATAAATGAAACAATAATACGCAAATCTGAATCAAATCAGTTTAAAACCATGACCAATGATCGGCCATCAACCCAATATAATTAATAGGTGATTTTAAAAAAAAGGAAAATTCCTCTCTCAAAACGTTAGTAATTTTTTAATTGAATGCTTTATCACAACACCTTTAACATGGTTTGGTGAATTTTAAATACATGGGTCTGTGCATCGTGAATCGATATTTAACATTTATTATTATTAAATATGGTTTGGTGAATTATCATGAAGGGAGAAGGGGAAGCACATACATGAAATTTACACTGAGATTAGACAGATTTTTTAATAATAATTAGACAACATCCAAAAAGAAATGATAGTTATTCTTACTGTCACAATGTGCAGTTTGCAACTGTCAATGGTTTGGTGACATTCATTTGTTCTCTCAAATGGGTGATCAATGGGGCAACATGACACTGACAGAAATCACATACACTATTTGCAAAAAACTTTTCAAGACAGTTGGGTTCAAGTAAAAGGCAATCAATCACAACCCCAGCAGCGGACAAGACAACAAATTCTCCCAGAACACTACACTAGCTACAAAATACATACACCATCACTAGTACCATACAAGCCCCAGAGTGAAGTTTGATTAATAAAAGTTATCATTATTATTATTATTAATTAATAATACACAAACAATTATCACATTCAACCCAAGATTATTACATTATTCTAACAATAGGAGCATGTGGAATCAAGTCCCTGTGCAGGAATCTTTATGGAACTTATTACACAAGACGTCTGGTACATGAAAGTCAGGCACTTAAAAAGCAATTATTACAAGATGGCTGCCCGTTCGTTAGTGTCAACTTGGCCTTGTGGATAGATTGTTTCTTTTAGTTAGTGCAAGAACAGGGAAGGGGGAAAAAAGTTTTTAAAGTGTGTGTATTGTAAATATGCATTTACAATACCAAAAAAAAAAAAAGTTAGTTATTCCTAGCCAGGGGTCTAAACAGCGTTTTCAGAACTAAAGGTGGAAACAGTGTGTGTGTGGAGCTAGAACACTACTCGAGTTATCTGGTGTAGTGCACGGCAGGTTTGTAACTCATCTGGGTTGCTCTAGGTCCAATTAGTGTTTAAAGACTGGTTTTATAATTTTAAAAAGGGAAAATAAGAACCACAAAATACTGTTTCATGTGCAGCATGTGGCCAATCAGTAAACAAATCACAGTGGATCAACACCTGTGAAACAAGATTCAAAATCTTGGGTCTAGATGAAGATTTAGTTAAATGCAAAATGAAGATGTTGAGGAAAAATCTGGCGCAACTTACAAAAACAATAAACCGTACAAAGATTTTAAGTGAGTAGTTTATAAACGTGTTTGAAAACCTCTTAGAGTATGAGTTCATGGAAGCACCACAGCAGGTGCTTTAAAACTTTAAGTTCCATTACAAGAGTTTTTTGTACTTTCCAAGGTGTCAGGAACCTGTCATATGAGAGAAAATATTTGTCTTCCCACAAACTCATATCCCAAGTGGCAAGCACAGGGAACGTCGAGAATGGATAATCTCAAGAGACAATAAAAAATGTCATGTTTGTTTTTCTTTAAAGATATTTTCTTTATTTTATTTTCTGGTTGGAGTTTTGCACCAAGTATATACATATCCAATAAAAAAAATCTCATTAGAGTGATTCCACAGGCACAAGTTGCCTAAATCAACAAAATACAGAAATAGCTCATATATATTGGAAAGAATATACAGAATAATATAAATAATATATTACGACGCTTCTTCACCCCCCTTCAAGGGAGGCTACCGTGTTCGTACAAAATCATGACATTCACATTTTATGCTCCTTTTCGAAAATATACACATAAATGATCTGAGGAAAGAAGGACATGTAAGTGACCTTAACAGGCCCATCTGTGAACTTCTCCTCATGTCAAACACCCATCATCGTTCAGTTACTTCAATATGGAAATAAAATATCACAACCATACAATAGAAAAATACTATATCAAAATGCTAAAACCGTATTCACTGTACGAAAAATGTAAAATATATAAAGTACATATTGCGTGTATGGGGTAAATAAAAACTTTTTAAAAAGTATAACAATAATACAATTGGTGCTATTTTACGATCTTCTACATGGACATAAATATATGTAAACCTACTGACTGCACAAATTATTTTTACACCCAATACGCATCGGTACGCTTTCCATTGCTGCACTGGTCATGTTAAAAACAATGTCCACTTTTCTGGAACCCCAAGTAAAAGTTATTTTTAGCACCAGTATTACAACTAATTCAAGAAGTGAAAAAAAAAAATCCTATGAGAGTTTCCCCTTCTAACTTCTGATTGCACAGACCAGCTTCAGGTGACAATAAAAAAAGTACTGTAAAAAAATAATTCATTCAAGACTAGTTATAGCAATAAATCACATGGATAGTGATTGATCATTTAAAAAATAAATACTTCTTTATACTCTGAAATATCCTACTTTGCTACGGTAACCAAACATCTTAAGTGGTGTATTACTGGTTACAGATGTTAAGTAATGTTTATGACAGCAATATATTTTAACTTAAAAACCTTCATACAGAATTGTAATAACAATTATGTCCTTCTTTCCTCCACCTAAAGTCCTATGAGTATAAAATAATTAGTAAAGTCTGAGTATTTGGCTCACAGTTTAAAGTACCCTGAAGAAGGCAACTTTTTTTTTCTTTTTACTTAAAAACAATCCTGTTCCTTACACAAAATTTTGCTGCTAAAACATATAGTAACACATCACACCTATCTTCTTCTTCTTCTGAAGAGAACTGTACCAAAAAGACAGGATGTAAGAACTGAAGTCAGACAGACAGACTTTACTCTGCTATAACACAACTACAACAAATACACAGTCAAGAAATAGAGAGGTACCAAATGAATAACAATGGAAACTAACCTTTGCCACAGGGGCACAGACTTTCATGAAAGGGCCCCAGCCCTTTGATACGGATGTTCCCGTAACTGACCCAAGTGCCTCCGTTTAGCTGCTGCACCTGGATACACAGGCACAGAAAAACAAATCGTTTTAAAGCACATGAATCCGATGATCGCCCTACAGTAGAGGTATATCCTGTCTCAGGCCCTGGATTGCATCTACTTGCATCTATGTGACACATATGATTTTTGTTGCCTAGAAACTTCATACTGCACTACAATTCTCTTGTGTGATTATCTGCATTAATGGTGATTTAATAACCAACATTCTAGAGACATGCTACATCTTCATCATGAGGAGAGACATGTATTAGGTCTTAGAAACTCAAATCTGAGATGGATGATCACCTGAGAGTACTTTATTATTTTATTAGCTGTGAAACTTTAAATGTTACAAAATTTTTCATTACCATTCTGGATTCTTATCGACATAACAGTTTCTAGTACAGGAATTGGGGTACAGTATAGCGGTAAAAGAGAAACCACACCCAGAAAACAGTTCATCTCCAAAATGACTGCGACAATACACAATATGATAAATGTCTATATCTCTGTATAAAGATGAGAAGAATCATGGTATCAACAATTTGGTCAAGCTGGGTGGCCGTGTGGTCTAAGTGTAGTTCTGAAGCCAATTGGTTGCTGGGATTGCAGGTTTGAACCCCGCTTTTGTGTGTGTGTGTTGCACAGTTAGCGAGCTCTGCGATGAGCAGATCACTCATTCAGAGGACTCCTACTACGTGTGTGTGCGTGCATGTGTGTGTGTGTCTAATTGTGTGTGATCTAGAAACCTCAACAAGGAATCCTGTGCCCCAACTTGTGCTGTGGTGCCAATGAGAAGTAATATGGTAACTCTGCAGAAAGATGAGAAGGATGACGACAGATTATTAACAAAGAGGACAAAATAATTTTTACAGACCTAAACTCAGTAGACAAACTGGTAATTTAATTACTTCTACTGCATTCATATATAATGTAACTACAACAGTGCACTAATTCCTCATATCAAAATTAGATACACAGCCCAAACTGATTATCTGCAATTATAATAAAAGCAGAGAACTGAGAAACAGTTTTAGCACTCTTCATGCCACCTTTATTGAAACAACAATTCCTTAATAGGCAATACAGAACATATGTGCCAAATCGTAACTGTCCTGAAGAAATTATTGGTGAAAAAGCTCAACCACAGAGCTATACTATTAATGATGGATTACCCCTGTCAGCAAATATCACTGTGAAGGTTCAAGAAGGCCTGAAATTAAATGTTATTTAAAAGGAGCAATGAATGCACTGCCTTGGCATTCCAGCTTTCACAGAAACCATGACTACCCCACCCTTCAATATATGCTTTTTGCATCTTGTAAAAAAATCTCAAAACCTTGATTTCAAAGAATCCAGATTAGAATTTCAAGAGATGAAAACAAAAAGAATGTTCATGATAAAAGCTATGTCTAAATGCCACAGAGTTAGGAAGTTATAACAAATTCTCAAGTAACTATAATTCTCTTGAAAGATACAGTTAACTGATTTGATTGTAAAATCTCTCTTCAAGCATAATACACACTTACAAAAGTACCTCACAAATTGTATGATGCAAGCACAGGGCCCTCATGACTACATAAGACATGATGTACCTCAAGTAGTGGTGTGCAAAGTGCCCAAAGTTCTGTTGTCACACAACGCTACACCCTCCAAGCAAGAAAGCAAGGGACATCAACAGAGACCATGATTTCTGAATATAATGCCTGAGCTAAATGGCACTGCTGTTAATCTACAGTGTCTGGTAATTAAAGAAATGTTCTGTACTCAGCCCTAATAAAATGATGCAAAACGAGTACAGACAAAAACAAAAATATTCAACAAATTAATATTTTCACCTAATATAAACAATATCAATTAAAACGAAAAATGAAATAAACTCTTCTGAGAAACTTAAGTTTAAGTACTTTGTCTGCATATAAAATTCTCATGTACTGTGCCAGCAGATTCTTCTGTACTCAGATTTGTTACAATAACAGGCTTCAAAAAAAAAAAAACGATTACCAAATTTGAGTTCACACAATTTCTCAACTTCTGGAATTGATTTAGTCCTATCTTCTCTTACTCTGCTACCTGATATGTTTTCTTTTCTTCTTACCTTTATGCCAAGTTCAGAGGCTGTTTGGAAAGGTCTTCACTTTTGGCCCAGTGTTTTAAAGGGTGATTGATGAAGTTCTTTATAATGCATTTGTGGCAATGCCATAATCAAGATGGACACACAAGAAACCAACAAATACTGTTCTTAATAACAAAATGGGTCATGCCTCCAACAACGATAGTAAATAAAAGCAGGTAACAGATTTTATTTATTGCAGGCAATCACGTCTGATTATTTTATCTTTGTATCACTTTAACAAAGTTTCTTTAAAAACTGGTTCTGTGGTGATTACTAATACTTAATATTTCATACAAACCAGAGCATCTACTTTTACTGCATACATTTCTTGGTGGAATAATATTTTAACTCAACAGCAATGCCATTTTGAAGATAAGAAATGTAAAATTTCTCTATTTGTGTTCCTGAAATCAAGGCATTTATCAATGTCATACCATTTTCCTTGTTTCTAAGCAGCAAAATTTTACACACATTTTACAAAACTAAAATTACTGTGCTGAACAACGGATTTCATCCTCAGAAAACAAAAACTCACTAAGTAAGAAAAATAAAAGCACCTTAATAAGTATGAAATCTTTCTTATGGCACTAATGTCATATTCTTAAGTGATATTCATGTCACACAATAACATTAAATGTCTACTGCATCAGAGAGGCAATACATCCTCAAATACATGATATCATGTCACGTCACATCTTGTGTCGTGTCATTCAGCTGCAATCCACAACATGCTTCGCATGTCATATCCAATTACAATTTTGATAACTTAAATACAACGTGAGGAAATTTGCTTGCTGCAATATAATTAACTATAATAAACTCTAGTTTGACTACCACTCAGTCACACAACCAAACATCCTGTTTATTAATATGGTATTAATAGTATTAATTAAAATTATTGTGAAGACAGCTGTTACATATATCTGTTAACTTTACTGTTCAAGTAGTTACTGAATTATGAACTGTTAAAATGGGAAATTAATAATGATAATAAAAAGACTGTAACAGATCATTCTTTCAAATATTTGGTCCCTCAAGCTCAAAAGTTGTTAAGATGTCAGGCACTCAGTCTCGTAAAATTCACGAGGGTGGATGTTATTGTTTTACTGGAGATGTTAGAAGAGGGCATTGTTACACTGGTTTTCCACTCTTGTGTTTCATAAAGAGATTTCCCATGTTATTTGTTAATTCTGTTAAAAAAACTGAAATTATAATATAAACAAACAGCAACTGTTTAACCATCACCAATGTTTGAACTTATATAACTTGAATTGCATTTCTTTAAAATGGGATCTATAGTAGCTACTAATACTGCCAATACTATAAATACTTTAAACCCATCACCAGTGTGGAAGTCTTCATTGTAATACAATAAAAAAAAGTTAAATAGAAAAATCTTAATAAAAACATTATCACATTCGTTCAACTTTTATACAGAGAAACACTCGAAACACACTACGAACTTACCATACCAAAGAACACATTTACTGTGTAAGACATCAACCACACAATATATAAAAAAAAATCCTTCATAAAATGAAAACAAAACATCACCGTCTTAACTTGAATGATTGATCTACATATCACTAAGATTTTATAAGATTTATATACATATTTATATTGTATATAGCAACATGAACTAAGTACTAATGTGTATGTTCTTCTTTATGTTTACCTGCACTGACAGATACTTAAAAAAATCATCACACTGGAACAAATCTGCGTGATCAAAGCTCCCACATGAATATTACACTTCCCAACATTGCACAGGCAAATATTACAGAGAATTTATGGCATGCTTCTCCTTTAACATCAATACCAATCACATCAAACTTTTATAATATAGTTCAGGTTATGCAATTAATGCATAATGGAACAATGAGATTCTACTACTGTACATCTTTACATGGCTCAAGGATTTATAATTCTACTAATGAACTATTAAAAAATAATTGCAAAGACAGTTCTTTAATAAAACAGAAGTGATGACATTCCAAGAACTTTAATATTAGAGACTAAAAGTTTTATTTCCTTAACATAAAACAAAACATTGAATAATAGAATAATTGGCAAATCAGTAGCAAACTCCCAATCGTAATGCATTTTTTATGGTTCCTTCCTTAATTGGGTGTGGACGAAAATTCTGTCATCTTCACTCACCGTGTCTTTGGGCAACTGTATGAGGACTTAAGGTGACATGTCTTAAAAATTTTATATACATATTCAAATATTTGGGTAACAGCTGTATATGCTGTAATTCCACGCTTGTAGAATCTTCGTAATTCTCCTAGATCCTAACATTATCTAAACACTTGCCAAGCAATCATTGGGGAGCATAACAACATAAATATCGCTACTGTTGTTCATTGTTCAATCTGGTAGACAGCAGACCTCGGTGGGGCTGCTCCTTCGTCCTGTGCAATTACAAGCATGGGCTACCGTTGGTCAGGCCATCGCACATGCAACCAGTGGTTCACACCCCAACCGTGACCCACCGCTGCTCTGGAATGACCAACGGAGATCTTGACACATGTCCGTACAACTTCTAACCATACCCATAAAGTTCTGCTTACATAAATTGTGCTCAACTACAGTATTTAAGTACATGTGATGTTCAAATACTACTTCAAATAAGGAACCTGAATTATGTCTGACACTCAGAAACACACAAATAGCACAGGCAGAAATACTGATAAATGAAGCAAGTTCTGGAATCAGATATCCAGTGTCTTGTGTTCATGCTAGAGAGTATAATGCATTCATTCACAGCATGAACACAAGAAACTGGACATCTGATTCCAGAACTTTCTTCATGTGAAGAAAGACTGAAATGTTGATGTATGGAGGCAACAATTATATCAACAGTAAAATAATTTTATCTATATTTTAACTGTAATACTGACTTCAAGAATTGTACCATTTAATCATCGTAACAATACTCTTAATCGTTTGTGGAATTTCTAACATGTAAGTCAAAACAAAAGCTGCACATGCTAAAGAAAGCTCCCTGCAGATGGCCAAAAGCTAAGGAATGAACATGTCACGAAATTAATTAACATATAAAAGTGTTGTGCAATAAGTTGGTGAAAATTTTACATATGTGTAACCCTTCAATTATTCCTCCTTAAGTTGTTTCACTGATGTACTATTAAAAAATGAAAGAACTCACCCATGCCTTGTTTTAAATTTCTTGCACACTTCAACATGTTTTTCCACCATGCCCTAACACTTCAACAAACTAAACCTTTTTTGCAAAGATACAGACAGTTACATACAGCAGCAAGGTCACAGACAATTTAAAATACAGATGGTTACTTTCATTTACTGACATGCTGCTCATTGAAGGGCAAAATATTCATTGATTTTGCAACAAACACAATAAAATTTATTTTGAAATTGTAAGCTTACGATTTCCAAACAGTAAATGTGGAGATAAATTAAATCACGGGATACCAGCCTCTGTGTGGGAATGGGTGTCTCTGGTTCAAAGTGGGTGGCAGGCTCCAGTGTCCTTTCCCCTCCCTGCCAACCCCTAGTCAAAACCAACTGGAAGCTCTAGAAGTGATGACTGTAGGTGGTGAGGGGAGATGACACAAAGAACCTCTGTAGTAATTCCTGGTTTGAAACACAGAAATCTTTGTTCAGCAACACTGTAGTCAGAAGCTTCCCAAAAGGCAAAGCTGGGCTTGCAATCCAGTGAACGTAACATATCACATGGGTCAATGGAGGGATGGTGGGTCACACAGAATGCCGAAGCAGCCAACCACTGCAGACAAGACAATGCCGAGCAGATGGTTTGCTTGATATAGTCACCAAGCATTTTCATGATATACATGAAATATGTCTGTAACCTTATTATACTCATGCTAGTTATAGTCCAAGGTTGACTGTACTTCAAATAACACTATGTAACACGGTAAAGCAAGAATGAACATGTGTTCAATATGCTCACGGTTTCCTTGTGCGAGATACTGATTTGACATACAGTTAGTCAGTATACTTAGAGTAACTACAAGAGCAACAGTATTGTTACTCAGTACAATTTTGTAACGTTTCTGCAGCACTTGCCTTTAGATTCAAACACGAAAATATTATAACTGGCAATATTGCTGCCTATACCAAATGTGTGTTTCTGAAAGTTTTGCTGGTATAGATTTTATGAAACTCTTGTGACTGCATTTTTGCCACTAGAATGATTACATGAGGTCTGGTACCACAAGATATGATAAAATTCTGCTCAATGTCAAATTACCATAGCATTATTTTTTTTGTCTCAGAATGCTCAATGATAAGAGTGAAAAAAAATTTAGATATTTAAATATGCACTACATCCATTAGTACTACTGCATAGGTTAAAAAAGAATAGAGATATACCTCTATGGCCTTCACTGCCTGTTCTAATGTGAACTTACTATTAACTATCCCCTTGTGTTAGTACTTTTTGGTACAATGATTATTTACTTCGAGTAAGAAAGTTCTAATCAAGCCTCTGTCCAATCAACTTGCATTATTCTAAGCCAAGCCATATGAAAAATATCAAGTCTGTGTCCCTGTATATGTAATTAGACAATAAATCATAATTACTGTTGTTTTATTTCCAGGCTGGTTAATAAAACCATGAAAATAACCCTTCAATTGCCAGTTAAATGGATAAATATATAGGACAAAAATTAAAGTAACAACTGTCAGGGTTAAACAACACATCTAATTTTATGGCCAATATGTACTGAAAACATTTTTAAAATTTTGGGGGATGGACAGGAGCACTGATCTATTGTAATTCATGAAGCAATTCGGTTTATAGCTGTGCCTCAGAGCTCACAGAGAAATGTAACAGAATTAGTAAGAAACACATAACAGTTATCTATCAATAACTGCAGAAAGTAAAACCAACAAAATATACTCTTCTAGGGAGAAACCCCTAATCATCTATAATTTATCTCATACATGTTTGGCCCCTCTTGGGCCATTATTAAGGAGTTTCAAGTAATTACAAAGAGAAGTGTATAATGATACCACATTGCATCAACAAACCACTTCTTTCTGTGATTATTTAAGGTCCTTGAAAGTAACCCCAAGACAGATCAAAACATGTACAAGATAAACTGCAGACAAATAGCAATTTCTCCCTAAAACAGTGTGTTTTGTTCATTTTAATTTATATGACTCATAAAAGAAACAATGGTAATATGCATATAGTGTGCCCCAGGAATGAAAACCGGTACCAATCCCTTTATGTTACATTGCTGACACATTTTTGTTTGTTAATGGGACTCTCAACATTCAAAATACTGCTGGTGAACTGGTACCCGAACTCACTAATCATAGGCTTAGCAGCAAAAATTCTTGCCTTCAGTCTCTATGAAAGTATTACCCTCATGTAACTACATGAAAATAAAATCTGATATAAATAAGAGATGATTAATGTAAATGGTGGATACCTATACAAATTACTTAGCATTTCATATCCTACCTTTATTCTAAAAAGTGTAAACAGGCCCATCAGAATTTGCCAACTGCAGTCAATTTGAGTATGTGTGTGAAGATACTGCTGTCAAGAATATTACAGCATACTTCTCAACTACTTACATGTAACGTGATAAATGCAACAAACATCTTGTGAGGATGGCATCTACAGCAGAGAAATAAACTGTACAATCTATAAATATCGCATCAAATAAGTATTAAATATCTATGTTGCTACTCTTGGAGAATGAACTGCATTATCGTTACCATCAAAATGCAGCGCCAAACCACGTCATATACACAGCAGTGTTCTTGAAACATGACTATACCATGTGTCACTGTTAATATTCTCACCATGATGACTGCACTGATAATGAAAAACAACTTTCATGAATAACTGTCACTGCTATATTCTTCCCACTCACCTCAGAGCTAATAAACTGAGGAAAGAATCAACATGAAGTAATTTTACTACAAAACCCCAATTTTGTACCATTAAATGATTAAGGCTTAGCTAAAAATGTAGCAAGTTTTTCATGTAATGAATGAATGAATGAATGAAGCAAACACAGATATATTACGCAATCACATCATAAATATGTAAAATTTTATACTAGAACAAAACACACAGAAAACACCAATACTTGAAAAAAAGTGTTGCCGATACTTGCATCATGATTAGAGAACTGTATGATCGCAAGAACTTGCAGGTCAATTCTTTCAAAGATGGAGTACTGTGCGCCAAAAACTTGAGTCTCTGGCATCATCAGAAGTAGGCATGGGAGGCAGAAGCCAGTGTTGAATCCACCAAAATACAGGTGGGGAAACATTTCATGCAGTGACTTGTAAAGCTTGAACCTAAAATGAACGTTGCTTCTCCACAAGCACAGGGAGGAGAGATATGGCAAGAACATTTGCCAACATGTACATGTATGAGTGGTTCGATGTGATGAGTAAAGCTTAGGCCTAAAATGATAAAGGTGTTCTCCACCTTTAAAGCTATGGTGGAGAAGAGGAGTCAATGTCAACGTGCAAACAACCCACCCGAGTGATCTGCTGTAGCATAATCAGTAAGAAGTGGAGATGCTGCCAATGCTGCATAGTTGGCATAATCAGCATACGGTGTGTAGATCAGGCCATGTGGATCATGAGGTGAGAGAAGTGGTCCTTGATGACCTGACCCATTCAGAAGGGAAGCTGCTGTTGTGGGTACAGGGAGCCTTGGGGACAGGATCAGTGGTGCGCCCAGAGGTGTGGCAGGGTTACGCATGGGTGCTGCTAAGCCTGGCATCCCTGGAGATAGCAGTCGCTGTGTCTCTGCTGCAGCTGCCGTCAATCGTCGCCACTCCTCATCACAAGCTGGAACAGTCAACACACTGTCAGTCACACCCTGTGACAAACAGGTAGGCATTCCTCTTAGTCACAAATCAGTTGATGCATAGTTTTTCAAATTAACCAACCAAATAAACTCTCCACATGGCACTCTACATCGACAGTGTGTTTAACAAGAAATGCTATACACTCAGTCTAAACATAACTATAATTTTAAAATGAAACTAGCTGCATATTTTGGCTAATGACTATAGCTGTCATCAGCCTGACCACAAAAACACAAAAAGGAAGTGTTTGCAGCTACACTGGTGGTTAGAGATATTGAAACTTAGAATTGAAGAGTTACGAAAAATACACAACATGTAAAATATGTAGCATCAGGAATACAAATTTATAAAGTTCAAAAACATTGTGTTCTAATTATGAAAATTAAAATAACTGCAGAAGTGTGCTGAATATAATAATAATAATAATAATAATAATAATAATAGACAAAAAATACTGGTATGAACATGTGCCAAAATCAGTAGAAACAATTCAAGAAGGCAAGGTAACCATAATGTGGAATCAACAAGTACAAACTGTGAGAACTATCCCCAACAACAAACCAGACATTATAATCTGTGATAATGAAAAGGGAACATGTATGTTAACAGATGCTGCAATCTCTGGAGACAGAAATGTGATTAAAAAGGAAGCTTGGAAGATTCTAAAATATAAAGATCTTACAATAGAAATACAGCACATGTGGAATGTAAAAACAAAGGTGATACCAGTAATA
>Ga0136643_10002233_pt1 | contig 24908 bp, 15 predicted proteins | sample TergutLab28metaG_FD_96883 | JGI IMG/M metagenome (GOLD analysis project Ga0136643, IMG submission 96883) | Labiotermes labralis P1 segment gut microbial communities from Petit-Saut dam, French Guiana - Lab288 P1 (version 3) (version 3) | ecosystem: Host-associated > Arthropoda: Insects >... | reverse complement strand
AGACACTAATCTAAAGCAGACTTCTATATAAAAAATAGATAACGTGGGAAAATGTATTTATCCAAAACAAAAATGGACCCCCCCCCCCAAAAAAAAAATCATCTGCCAAGAAAAAGTACTTTACAGTTACTTTCGTACACTTAATACAGACTCATGTCACATTCCATCTGCCTTTAACAATCAATGTCACTGTCTCCATCTCCACAGGCATCATCTTCCTCACACTCTCTCCTAACATCCCCATCCTCTTCACTGTCATTCCACAACATATCATCAACAGTCTCATCCACTGCCTTGGATATATAGCACTAATTACAATGCTTCACAGGTACCTCTGGTGAGATGCGCTCCATGACATTGTGATCCACACGGAATAAATAATAAATTTAGACTTCCTGGTACAGCCTGTAACCTCACTTAAACCCATACAGTCTCACAATTTTCTCCACATATGGTATCGGTGGTGTTAAGAATTTTTAACAAACGTGCTCTTGATTTTTGGGTTGTGTCTGTGGTCTGACCAGTCTGAGTTCATGGATCTTTTACGGATTTTAATTTGTGGATTGGTCCGGGCTTTATTTTCAAGTCTTTTACTTAATTTTTAATTTCTCGATGGCCAGGTTCCTGCTGCTACTCTTGGGCCTGATCTTTTCTCAGGTGCTTATTGTAACAAGTTATTATCGCAACGGTTCCCAGTGACTGAGAATAGCTCGTAAGGGGTCCATCAGGTTAGGTACTTCTTTGTCTGGAAACGGAATCCTAGCCAGATTCCGAAACGTCATGATTCCTTAAAAAATTAGACGATGTGCAAAGTTCCGAAAAAGAAGACTGTGTCAGTTAATTTTAGTCGCGCTCCGTTCCGTCTCTGTTTACACCTGACGATTTGGCGATGAGAAGATGTGATTATAAAATTGAATAATACACAGACGAAGATAATGTAAGTTAAAAACGCACAGACTTTACGAAAAATAACAAACCCAATTCCAGACTTTATATAATTAGCTTAAAAATTATCGCCTAACATACAACAGAGCGGATGTACAGACCAACACACAAGCACAGTTAAAAAGAACGTTAAGTAACCACCTACCACAAATGTTAAGTACTGAAATTATTGGTTGGATAACGTAAGACATGCATTATTTCACCCACTGTTTCAAGCACGCATATTAGAGATTCAATTACACCGGCAGAAAACTAGCCTGAACCATGAAGCACTTAGTGGCAAATGTCTGCAAACGATCACAATCAGAAAAGGGTTAAGCTTAAAACATCACGTCATAATGGGAATTTATTACAGGAAAGATTTTCCTGTGCACGCCATTACGGCATATGGAGCGAAGGTACAGTTCCAATCTTTCTCAACGCCAGCAATAGACGGGAGTAAGGCCAACTTCACTACCGGGCCACTGATGCCCTCGCGAACGAGCCCCGGTACTCACTGAGAAGGTTGGGTTGGTCGCGGAATCAATCCGGACGCTACGTCTAGCTCCTGACGGGAATCAAACTAAGAGTGCACGGTCGTCGGTCCATAGCGTAGTCAGTATACTGCCTACGCTATGGACCGACCCCGGGACATTACAGTAGTTTTCGAGTTTTGGCAATAGTGTTTTTCTGACATAAGATACATGCAAGAAAAGAAGCCGTGATAATCAAGTCAGTCAGTCAATTATGTGTAACTTGTTCACAGTGTCAGACGTAACATCAAACAGAGGATGCTGTCAGTAAATTTATATCATTCCAGGGACTATGTTGCGAAATAAAATTAACCAAAAAGAAAACTGAAAATCCATTTCACAAGGAAGCCACAACGTCATTTTCCATTTTCCTAAATTTATTACCAGAACTAGTGTCACACATTTCGCGATCATCTATTGCCACCAAACATTTCACAGCCCTACTGAAGGGCAGAAGGCACACCACAGCCATGATCGTACGAACTAATGCTGGTGAACTGACATCAACCAAGCTGCAGTCTCTAAGTTTCATAAATACCTTTGGATTATTTCAAATTTAATTATTATAAAAACAGACAGAAGGGGACTATGATATTAACTGGTGGAATATAAATATTGTGACACGAACTTTGCGACACAAAAATGAGCACACACAGGGACCAACAATGTCAACGTGCATTATGATGGCCCGGAATATAAGCTAATACCGTAACAACAAAATATATCATACTGAAGAGAAAGACGCAGATACGTGTTCGTATAAGAATGAGAAGTCGAAAAGAGAAAGAAATAAGAGAATCGAAGAGGCGTGGAGGAATGTTTGCAATGTTACCAGAGGAATTTTCGATATGCTACCATCGTATTTTTCAAAACACGAATTTTTTACACACATTTTGCTGATAATACAACCGTGAAGTCTACAAAACTATGGACCTGGATTTTGTTTGTACGGATGAAACGCTACTGATGACTTACTAATGGAGTACATGGAACACAGACTTTTTGGAAAGCAAAAAAGACAATGAGTTACTGGAATTTTCGCGCCTATTACGAAACCAGGATAATCAACATCTTCACAATTCCAGGACAAATCAGTCGGAATCACAGCCCTCAAAAATTAATCTAACAACATAGTTAATATTATCCGTCCATCTACACCTCTATATAAATAAATAAATAAATATATATATATATACACATATACACACACATATAAACCTTAATTTAAAATGCAATGAATGAACATTGTGTAACTGACATGTAGCATTCCTGCTGCGTGCTACCTGCTCCGCTCACTGCACCTTCCCTTTACTTTACATTCCTAATAGCGGTTACTGATGAGGCCAAATTATGAAGTTCTTCGTTATGTAATTTTCTACAGTAAATTTAATAACATCAAACGAATTCACACATACTATTCGGCCGCCTCAACATTCAGTGGTATCCGGCTCAAGTACCGGACGGTGACAATTCTGGCTTCTTTCTTGGTTATGCCTTCCCCTGAATGTGAAGCAGTCCATTCCAACAAAACACGGAGACTTCCCTGCCTCTGCCATTCGACTCTTGACACTAACTACACTGAATTAGCGGGTATTCTTGTACTTGGGATATATCGGTTGCCGATCTCTAGTGAATTACAGGCCAACTGAAGTCTTCATGGTTTACTTCAGTCCTTCAAAGCGAATGCAGGGATAGCATACTGCAATGATTCTCTCGCCATATCCATTATTCATGCCTAACGCTCCGTACCTACAGTAGTTGAAACAGCGCCGTTAAAAACTCCAAGAAGCAATTCACTTCCATAATCATGAATCTAATATCTGCATTTCTATACCTGATGACCGTAGCAGCTGATAAGGTGTCGCAAAACAAATTAATGAGTATTGTGTACGTATTCCTACACCACCTCGACCATACCCCTACCTCAAACATAAGAAAGTTTCAGCCTACACGGAACCAGAAATATGTTATCAGTCGCAGCCTGAGTTGAGTCGTAACAGTTGCAGAGCGCTGCGCTATGTATCACTAAAGCAGACTATATCGATGGAGTTTATTACGTTTGAAAAAGCCATAAAACTACAAAGTGACTGGAAACGAAGTGCATACCTGCAAATCGCGCTCTTAGAACAAGTTGGTTTAAGAAACTACAAACCAGTCCACAGTTGCATAACCTTTTTCTCCAGCTAAACAGGTCACTTCTACTTGAGACGACAGTAGCACAAAAAAAAAATCACGCTATTTATGAAACCCGGAGGTTCATCACAGTTAAAAAAATCTCTCCAATGGACCCCCACTCTGAGTCAGCTAAATTCAGTCCTCACCCTGACAGCGTTCTCTTACCATCCATTATAATGCTATCGTCCCATCTGTGATTAGGGCTCCGACGAGATTTCCTCCCTTCACGCCTTCCGACATAAGGCACAGAACGGAGGATTACGGATGGTGGGGTCCACTGCGCTCAATGCTTCCTATTTTCTATGTACTGGTGCGTTACCCTACAGCCTCTTTTCACTTGACAACCATCCCAAAGCGCGTGTAGTTTGCGACGGTTATCACTGAAGAGGACAGAATGGCTGGACGACTACAGATAAATTTGGGGGCGGTAAACTGAAGCACGAGGAAAATGGGAATGTGAGGAATCGATTCATGCAATTTATTTCCGTCCCCTCATTATGCATTTGTGCATTACTGACCTCCGACATGCATTTATGATCGTCAAATGTCAGGCTGATCGAATGAGTATCACGAGATGAGTGGGTTATGTGGTAAGTGACGAAGACAAAGGTTTCAGTGTGAACAGCGGGAAAGAAAGAGGCCACTGCGACAAATGGGCGATGGTCTCACCAATAAGTGTGTTAGGATTGATCCTGAAAGACGCCTGGATGACTCTGGATTAGTGAACATGAAAATGAATCTTGGTGCTCCATTAGTAGTACGCAATATCACAAAAAGTCTAAAAATTTTCGGAATGGCTGCTCCTATGTAATTAGTTTTCATCGCATAAGATATACGCTTTAACATTTTCCAACCACAGTAGAAGACGCCCAAGCCCTCAACCTGGTGAAGCAAGATGAACGCCCCAAGGGTAGGTGGCTAAAGCCCCAGGGAAGGCTGTGTCTGTAATAGGCAACACGCCACCCGTGTGTGTTTCGCAGAACACTTATGGTTCCCCCTCAAAGAACGGATAATTTTTTTTAGTTATAACGTAAATTTCGCAGACAATGTTAAATTGAGTGAACGGTATTTAAAGTGCATAATGTAAGGGAACATCCTTTGGCTGGCAAAATTACAGCTTCTGAGAGCGGGAGAAGTGGAAAAATACGAAGATGTAACTTTCAAAAACACACTTCTCAATTTTCTGTATGCTCCAATACTAATTAGTACAAGCTCATATCAACCCCATAATTCTGTAGAATGAAAGTTCGTGCATTTCATAAAAATGTTATCTCTCACAAAGAAAAAAAAACAGCTAATTTCTCCCCGATATTCTGCCATTCCTCAAAAATAATTCAAGTTTTAGCTTGAACTGGAATGAAGTGTCGTATCTTATTGAAATAACATTAAAAAATAATATCAATAATAACAGTAATTATAATCCCTAATCGCTTAACACGTAACTTTCCTTCTAAAAAGATTACTGTTAACAACTTGGCGTCCTACGCTGTGTCTGTAGACTTTCAAATACCCCATGTGCAATAATACGCTCTACATTGTGCAATACGATCCGAATCCGAATATTTATAGTGATGAGCAAAGTTAAAACAGGTTCCTCCAGGTCACTCCCGGTTGAAAGGTCACACTGTTAAGAGCTACTTATCTTCGCTGCACGTAAAACCTCGAAGAAATCGTGAAACCCAGTACCTACTCGTTGAATCTGGGCTGATTCACAAGGTCGCAAAGTCGCATGTTACCAGAAGAACAGAAACGACTTCGGACACAGCCGTCTCGCCACACCTCAACACACTGTTCCCTAGCAGTCGCGGATACTAACAACCTCAAACGCCCGCCTAGACTACACTCAAGGGCGGAAGACACAAAATAACAAATCGGTTAACATCTGATAATCCCCACATTCAATACCAAGCAGAAATACTTTTGTTTTATATGCATTTTCGATGCACAAAATGCATAAATGGACACAAGTTACAGCAAGGTAGGCAATAAAGCAAAACAGTGGCACGATCGCATGTTTATATCTACTAGGCCACCCTAACAATCTGATGCCATTTCACTTTTATGACTATTTAATGTCGTCAGCAAAAATCAAACATGTTTAGATCTTTATGTAAAATAGCCGATACATTGCCCGATTTCAATCTAAATTGGATTTGCTCGAGAGATTTTCATAAAGTCTCAATATCAAATTTCACGAAAATCCGTCCAGTGGGAGCCGAACTGATATATGCGGACAGTCGGTAAGACAGGCGGACGGCATGACGAACGTAATAAAAGCCTTGCGACCTTTTATGTCCATTGTACAGTTAATGTGATACAAGGAAAGTAACTGCCCATCGCATTACAGTAATACGGCAGATCAGTATCTGTAATAAACGACATACACGGTAAAACGACTATTTGGTAAGAAAAATCGGAACGAACGCATTTGGGAAAAAAAAAAGTACCTTCTCTTTTCTCCTCATGTAAATTCCGTCTGTAAAGATACGTAATTTTGTCCCGGGTGTTGATTCACCTCTGTGGACTTCGCATATGAAAGTGGAGAATGGCCTGCACGTTTAACTACGAAGGTATGCAGAAACGCAATCAAATGCAGTAACACCGCGCTGAATTCTTCGTGTTGCTTCATACGGTTCGTCATCCCCGTTGTGTTTATAATAGACTACATTGGAGTGTATATACTTGTCTAACACAACTATATGATGGTAGATACGTATATAATTTATTACATAAAGAACTACATGTTTCGGCCCTTTTCGTTGGCCATCTTCAGGTTGATAAGTGAAAAAAACTTAGTAAGCAATACTCGACTTGTGTGGGTTGTATACACTGGGAAGATAAGAGGTGAAGTGGGTACGAGATCTTGCATGTACTGTGTAGGATGGGTGGTGTGGGTACAGGGGTTCTGCTATTTTTGCTATTCTAGGTTAATATAGTTGGATCTATGGTATCATCTTATGTTCGTAGAGATTATATGTACATGTACACTTAGTTTATAAATATATAATGTGCAACTTCGTGTTGCTTGATGTCATTCAGTTCGTTGTCTACCTAAAAACGAAAAGATCAAAATGTGCAAAGCTATACCTTTACCTGCTTTGTATGGGAATGATATTTCGCCTCATACATCAACAGAAGATGTTTTACACGAGGGTGAAAGTGACCAAACCGGTAACAACATAACGAGCTAAGGGCAAGTGGTGGAGTACAAATGCAGTTCCGTTCGTTCTTAACCTCGGACTTCGCTGGGGGTAAGTCGGCAGCTTCACGCCCTCTGATGGAAGAATGGCTGGACCCCGATCCGGTCTAGACATTTTGGTGGAGTCTCTAGGCTCTATCGCGAATCGAACCACCTTTACTTGTCTGTCCGGGCTCAACTCCACCGCAGAAATTACGCACTTCGCGGAACATTTGTCAGGGTGACCAAGTCAAACAGACTTAAGTACGGGGGGAGGAGGGGGGGAGGCATAGCATGTATGGGAGAGACGAAAAACGCACACGGAATTTTGGCTGGAAACCCCACAGAAAAGAAACCGCGTGGACATGTAAGAGCAGAAGAGAACATTAAAATGTGTCTGAAAGAAACAGGGCATAAATACTTGGACTGAATTCACCTGGCTCAACTAAGTGGTAATTAGTTGCTCATAATAACAGTTAGGTTAGATACTGCCATCATTCTTGGATGTTTCTTCTAATCACACGGTACAACTACCATATCATAGGACGCAATACGTAGATTCGTATGACCAACTAATGACGTTACTGGGCAGGTCGAGATCGGACGGTGGTACACGTACTTGGCGGCCTCTCAGCACTCCGAACACGCTTGGCCATTTATGTGCGTGCATACGGAGGGTAACTAAGGTAATTTCTTGAGTCGTACGCAATACAGTAACTCTTGTGACACGCACGTACACTGTATGTGCACGCAAACACCAATACCGATTATTCGCACTTTGCCGACTAGGTATCAACTACAGGCGTCACTTAACACCAAATGAGATGACGATGGCTAAGAAGCAAGCAATCGTGGCCTATAATCACGGATAATTACCTCAGATTAGACGAACATACAAAATCTCTTCCTAGGGGATTTACGGTTAGTATAACGCAAGGGTCATGTGTGTTGCCGCTGCGTTAACCGAAGAAGAATATCTGAACACCGTTAACTTTAAAAATCCGCAGAATGCTGTGTTCAGACACAACGTTCGCAGGAACTAGTATAAATCAGTCAGTCTACATGTAAATTGGTATAGTTAAGCATACCTCACAACACAAGGCGTCAATGCATAGAAACAGCCACACAGAGTTTGGAATTGTGTAGCTGTAATTTTTTGTTGACCGAACTAGCGTGTTTATGTAGAGGGTCAATTCTAAAAAGGGACTTTATAGATTCTTCTTCCTCCTGAACGTTTCACTTCCTTTGACGTTAAGCGAACGCATTCCGTTTATCAGGCGACAAGATTGTATTGACGAAATATCACAGTTAGGTGTTCTTAAATTTGTAAACTGCTATAGCCTGTCTATAGTCCTGTGCTTAATCGATTACCCCAATCACTTCGAAGATAACATTAATTTCAGTGTATTTCATTTTGCCTAAAAACTTATGGAGATACACGATTTTTCAATTAATTTGCGAATCTTAAGACCAAGTATTACATGACACACGAATGATTGCATATTAATTCATTAGGCCTATTTTCTCTCCAACGAAATTACTCGTGCATTTCGCAGCTCTTTCCCTCATACTGCAAGAATTTCTGACACATCTGTAGGAAATGTACTTTGGAACAACAAAAAATAATAATGTAAGAACCAACCTTGCACTATACAGAGAGCACAAGGAATGGATAATGAACGTGTCCATGGATCATTTTGTGTCTGACAGATCATGGCGACGTAGATACATAAGACTGTAGATTGGGTACCTTGCATTCACCTACCAAGTAATTTACGAATGTGGGGACAGCCGAAAGGAAAACGCTGCGGGTGTATTGAGGCGCAAATCCCGTTGTGGGCGAGCAGTCAGCCTGACCCTCACTGAAAGGGAAGAGGCTCCAATCGGCCATTTGTTTGCGAATTTGTGACGCCCTCTTAGACACTTGATGTTGGCCCAAAGAAGTGAGAAGAATAGTAAGAGGGACGAAATAGGTCTGTTTGCTGAACCTGTTGAAGGCCCGGGAAGTCAGTCAACGAAAGGGAGAGGAAGGAAGTGTCGGTGTTCGACACTCGTTACGAAGAAAGACAACGATTTCTCTCTTCGTCACCACTGTGTGCAGATCCTCACTGCTCCCATCCAGAGCGTGCTTCAGGATCTAATCCCGGACGTAAAGTTAATCACATAATCTTTGTATTATCTTTATATTACGCGGATAAGAACAACAACAATTTTAGTCGAGCACAACTATTTTCTTAACACAGCTACATACATTTACTGTTACTAACTCCAGGAAAGGAATATGACCTTAATGCTATCCGTATGCTTAGGTACGAGGCCAAATAACACCTTACTTTATGACAGAGCTCAGTACTCCCAATTGTGCATAAACAAACATTTTAAACTCGCTTTCAAAAATTAGATAACTATTCATCAAAAAATGCGGTAACGTTGTGCAAAATCATCGTTGAGTGCAGATAAAATTACAATCACTCTACTTTCTATGTAGTACCGCACAATGCAAAAATGGGTGACGCCATGTTAAGGTGCAAATAACTGCCACGTGGCCATGTGAAGGTGAGCAGCAGTCTGATTCTTACATGCTGCAAACCCCAGAAATAGGAGGAAAGCTAATCACTGACAATTCTGGCAATAATACAATGCGAAGGCCGTGTGATCCTTCGGAACATCCGTAATTACTTATCAGAAGACACGACGTGACATCCAAGAAGATCTGAATCCTCAACAACACCGCAGTGATAAACTCAAAATGTCGCAACGAATAATTCCTTAATTATGTAATATGTTTTCTTTTGGGTAATTCCCCGGCGTCACAGTGCTAATAGCCGACGTTTCGGAACCCTCTATCAGTTCCATCTTCATAGGCAGGTGGATGAAGTATACTCCATCCACCTGCCCATGAAGATGGAACTGATAGAGGGTTCCGAAACGTCGGCTATTAGCACTGTGCCGCCGGGGAATTACCCAAAAGAAAACATATTACATACAGCATACGGCGAAAGCTTAAAAATCAAGAGTTCCTTAATTCTTTCTCGGTTACTCCGCAAAACAAGTCAATGATGACGTCTCAGCGGTTATACTGTGGTAGACAAAGACCTAAATTAGAAGAACAGATAAAGAGAATATACAATATAGTGACAGAGCTGTCGGGAAAACAGCCAACTGACGGATAGTAAAGCATCCTGGAGAATAACGTTAGAACGGATCTTAGGTTTGCGGGGGCAGGAAGTAAATGCGACTATGATACAGTGCACCATATAAACAATATCACCGTCTATCCGACTTGATAACAGTTAAATATTCGCATTAAACAGCTACATGATTCGACCGTATGCAGTGATCTTCAGGAAGTACACTTCAACAAGGTAGCAGTTAAATTCTCTGCCAACATATGACTGTTTTGGGGACAAAGTTTCGAACTGCACATAAATGCATATAAATAGGCCTGTATGTGATGTAATATCTTATTAAAGGAAGTAAAATCAAACAGATAAAGTCTCCAAAGATTCCTTACAGATGTCTGGTAATGCATGTTGATTAAAAACAGTTTGTGCACAACATGATTCACATTGGTATCCTTTGGCGACCCTGGATATCAGATATTTTGAACCTTTGCATTCAACTACGACATTTTAATAATGCCAGCTCTTCCTGGCCGCAAAAAAAAAAATCCCCGGCATTAACGTCGAATGTGATGAGGGAAACACAGCAGGTCTCCGAAACATTGATTTACAACGCTACTCCGACACCGCCGACCGCCCGAGAGGATCATCTCCAAAGCTTCAAATCAGACCGAAGTTCACTAACGGCCAGATGCCTTATCTGAAGTGAATCGCGAACCGCTTCACTACAATTGCAGAATGACAGCCAAGTCTCCTGGTCACGTTCTTAGGGTTAACAAACTCCCTTTATAACCAAATACGCGTTATGACGCGTGACGGATACCTTGTTTTCAGGAATTACAGTCAATGCTTCAAATACTAAAGACAGTATGGACAAAGCTACCTTCGTACCTGGCCTGTGCATAATGGTGTTGCTATAGCAGCTGCAGTTGAGTCGACACGCCCTAACAGTACAGAAAACCAATTCGAAGTGCGAGTATTTACCTACCCCTGCCCACTTTCCCATGGGAACATTCAGATTCTGAAGGCGGTGACTCCCAAAACCGCTTCACTATGGAGAATGAAATAAACTCACTAAATTTCAAGTCAGTGTCAACATCGGTTTCTTATTTCGTTCTGCCAGAAGAAATTCCTTTCTGGTGCTCGCGAGACACTTTGAGCCCCCCAACACCACCTGCCACACTTAGAACAGAGACTTTACAGTAATAGTGAGCACCGTTTAAAATAATGTAATTTACTGCAGAGAAATATAAATGCGAATGCAGTGACTTTCAAACGTTACATAATGGCACAAGGATCGGTTTCTAGACATCTGAGGCCCAATAACTAAAAATTTTAAGGGCCCTCGCTCCGAACAGTCCAGAACTGGCAGTGCAGATACAACGGTGTAAAAATTTACACTCAAAATAGTGAGACACAAAATATTAACCACTATCAGCCTTCTCGGGCCCCCAGAACAAAACAACAACAGAAGCCACATGGACTGCGACCATGTTAAACAAGAAGCCCTGCTGGTGCCCTCTCAGTTTCGCAACCTTCATCGAACCATCACCAACTACCTCGTCTGACTCTATGTACTGACACAAAGTATACAGAACACCGTCACAAGTTCACATTTAAAGTAAGTACGAGTACACTAATCATTAACATTCGCCAAGATTTTATAAATTACCACTGAAATAAATCAAGTGAATGATCAACCCGACTCTCATTAGACTCGACACAGCTTGCATAGCAACGAAGGACACGGAATCATGCGTACACAAACGTGGATTATTTATTGTTCGTGGCAGAAAGTAAACAGATGAGGCCCGGTAAATAGTGGGGTGACGACCTCCATGACCACTGTTGCAATGCCAGCAGGAACAGCAACTAGTACCATTTTGTTACCAACCCCTGCTTACACTAGTTACTAAAATAAGCTCGAATGCGGATATTTAACGACTGCCTGATTTTGTAATATAGTACTAAATATTTAATTTTACATGATCATTCCATTCAAAGCCTCGCGGCACGCCGGTTGAGAATCTGCCAACGGCACAGATAGAGAGCGAATGATTTGCACACATGTTCCACGGACACTGCATGAGATCTGCCGTCGTTTTGAATCTCCCATTCCGACAGTGACTAGCAAATATAAACAAATATAATTTATATAATGGTGATTTAAGGCAATTACCATTAGGCCAGATTACCACTATCTTAAAAGCTGCCCCCAAACACTTGACATCACAGAATGATTTCCAATTTATTCGAAAATACTTAAAATCTGGCTCCATTTATGTGTAGAAAATCGAAGTCCTTTCAGATGGTTACTAGGCAGACGAACATTTATAGTTACCAACTTCACGCAAATTCCAGTAGGCCAAATACGAATTTTCAGTGCCCATACAACTATTTTTATGTACATACCGTGCATCTTGTGTGTAGTTTTCACTTCAACCAACATTGCACCTTATTTTTTTATTTTAACAATATTCATATTATCACTCCTACGTGTTTCGACACATTTACATCATCCTCAGGGAGTTCCAAAGTTGTACAACGCTGTTACGTAGTTTCTACATTACTAAATCTTCATTAAAAATTATCAAATTAAAATGTTTGTGTAGTTGTTGATAAAATGTAGTCTATATGATTTATACAATATCATTTGTATCAGTAGTGTGTTCACGTGGCCATATATACATATACATTCTGCAATAAATAAGATTATTTTTAAAATAACGTAGAAGTTTGTGGGTTGATAAAACACATTGAATTATCGTGTATGATGGACTTCCCCTTTGTTGATGTTGCCTGTGTGCTGGGGTGGTGAGTACTGAACTGTGGTGGATATCGGACTACATGACGTGTCGTCTTGTGACGTTCAGTACTCAACCACTCTAACACCCAGGCAACATCAACACAGGGTAAGTCCATCATACACTAAAATTCAACCTCTATGTTTACATTTTATCAATCCACAAACTTCTAATTATTTTGATTTTATTTTATTTATTGCAGAATATCCAGATGCATACACCGCCACGTAAACATACTACTGATACAAATTATATTGCAAAAATCATACACAATACAGTTTATCACAATATTCCAATTACATAATTATTAATGAAAATTTAATAATATAAAAACTTAGGTAACTTTAGCGATACATTACTTCGGAACTCACTGAGGATAATACACATGTATCGAAACGTGTAGGTAATTAAAAATGTTCAAATAATATATATATATATATAGTGCATTGTTGGTTGAAAAAAAACTAAACCCATACTTATCTCAGTAATTAACCAACTTGATGCACAGAATTTTTGTTTTACACTAAGTTTATTTCATGCCTACATGTTTCGAGCACATGTGCTCATAATCAGGAGGTCAATATGGAATTACAAAGCCTCTGGCAACATCACACCTATAGGTGGCCGTCTAGTGCACAGGCTGATAGAGAACCTATAGGTGTGATGTTACCAGAGGCTGTGTAATGCCATTTTGACCTCCTGATGATGAGCACATATGCTCGAAACATGTACAGGCATAAAATAAACTTATTGTAAAACAAAACTTTTGTGCATCAAGTTGGTTAATTACTGAGATAAATATACTGAGGTGCACGGTCAGCAAAACGTCAAAAAATAAACCCATACTATTTATACAACCGTGAAGTTTTAATTAGAAATAAAACTTGTCGTTGTATGTTACACTGACATGCCGCAATGTGCTACGAAACTAAGAGCAACGTGATTACACGATGTTTAAGTCGGAATTTAATTAGACTGGCACTATAACATTTTTAAAATCCCTACAGATAAAACTAACTATATCGATACAAAACTCTATGAGATCAATACAGCATTCCACAACCAATGGCATCCCTATTTCACACATTTACAACTAGCAGACCTACTATATCACAGAACATAAGCGCATGTCATAAGAAAGAAGTCTGCCTAATGCCCAGCACTAAAGCCACATCACCATATTTCCAAAAAGAAGACATTCAGCTGGGTTTCTGCACCGACACCGCTACTTTAATCTGTCCACGACCACCCCCATTCGTCGACCCTCGGACTAGTTCGTTACGGCTAATTGCAATTCCTGAAGCTGCGACAAAGGCTAAGAATGAGAAATACGGGTGCAAAGATAATAAGAGAGACACTAATGGAATGGTTTGAGAAGATGTGAGCTCCCCTTCCGTCACATGAAACGCTGCGTGCATCATGTGTCTAACGTTATTGGAAACAGGCTGCAGCAGTCCAAGTAGGAACGGTAACAGGTAAATTCAACAAGAATAAATAATTCTCTGACCACCTTATTGCTAATCGCAGGTTACAGAAATCTGTGCAGCTACTAATTCAATGAAGTAAAAATTCACTAATGCGAGTAATCCGTCGTCATTATCATTCAATTCACTGCGTGCACTAACCTCAGTCCCAGGTCACATCCTCACGTCTACTTCCTACGAGCCATTTTTTACTACGTGTAACTGCATTCACGCAATTTAGTTTCTGAACGACTTTGTACCCTTTAAGGCTTCTTGAATTTGGTGTTTGTAGGCCGAATTTCAATAACAATAACAACAAGAATATCTTGAAATCACGGCATGAAAGAACAAAACGTCAAAGTACAAAATGTTTCTAATTAACCGCAACCACAGAACAACCGCAACATTATGCATACCTATTAACACGGTCTGTTCCATGTATACCCTCCATAACGGAGATTAATAATAATAATAATAATAATGACTAGGTTACGTGCTGGACAATCAGAGGTTCCAATTCCGGTAAAGGCCAGAGATTTTTCTCTTCTCAAATATGTCCAGTCCGGCCCTGGGGCCCGCACAGCCCCCTATTCAATTGGTACTGCGGTTCTTTCTGGGGGATAAAGCGACCGGGGCGTGACGCTGACCACTCACCTCCATCTAGTTCCGAGGTTAAGAATGAGTGGTTCGATACCTTTACTCCTCGCACCTGCCTCCATGGAGTGGATAGAGACATACGTACTTAACCAACATGTAGGTCAATTAGGAGTACAATACTGTAAATAAACACCATCAAAGGACGCGTATTTATTTCATGGCCTTTATAAATTTTCATTCTGCTATTTCGTATCAAAAGCTAAATAAATTCTCCTTATTCTTCAATTTTTACTTGTTATTCTAGTACTAATGGTTCATTTTTTCTTCATTAGCTGTAATAACCTTCAACTGATTTACTATCCACCGTTCACCTCAATTACATGTTCACTCGGATGGCTTTCATTTAAAACTTTTAGCACGTTTCAATACCAGAACACTTACAGCAAGAGCTACAAGGTACATGCTAACGTTTAGGGACACGAAATTTAGCTCATGGGTTAGCTACCAACTCATCTAAACTGCATTTTACCGATGGATTGCAACCTAAGTTACCTAACATTACCAACATACAGAATTGAAATAACATAACTGGAAACTTGTGCAACAGTCTTGCCAGGAACGTCTTGTCTGAGCTCGCAAGATTGCACTGCTGGAATTATAGCCTCCCCAACAACTTCACTGCTGCGCATTGAACCCAGTGCTTCTTACGCCACACTAGCTCTCAAGAGGCATAACCCAGCATCTCTGCTCCATCCGAACTAAAGAAGACTTCATCCAATGGGATTCCTCTTCGTCTGGTATTTTGTTTATAGTCTTTGTGGCCAGATTAGGACCATTACCGTAAAAATCTACCCTGCTTCTTACGGCCTTCTGCGTCTTCCAGGCAGGGGATGGGGGATTTTGCGGCTTCCCTCGAGGGCGGTTGTAGAAGGGGGAGCAAATGCGCATTTAAAAGAAAGTAACAAAGAAAAGCTCCAAGAAGAATAGAAAGAAAAGGATTTGGGGAACGGAAGTTATTAGGAATAATTCACTTATCAACACCTGAGTAATTAAGTTACACTGCAGTCGTTCTCAAACCGGGGTTGAGGGGCTGCAGATGACAATTCTGTGCGCTACTGTGGATGCGAAGAAGCATACATCAATGTCAACAACAAAAACAACAATAACAAACAAATCATAATGCAAGTGCTCTGCCTGGAAGATTTCATGCGGTGAACGCCATAAAATGTAAATTATAAAACGAAATGTATCACAAATTACCGTAAGTATTAATTATTTCCGCGAATCCCTCCGTATCGACAAGACCAATTGGTTCCAGGAGCTACATTTCCTGGAATACTTTCGGAAAGTGTTTCACCGTGTAATTGAGCCTGAATGTGGAACAGTGCAACAGTGATTTAGAGGACCACACACCCATATGAATTAAATACAGAACCCTTTGCAGTCTCTGACGAAACAATAAGAACATACAATGGCGTGTTCCGGGCACGTACAACGAGGCTGCATTTCCCCTTAACTCCGCCGAACAAAACCTATCTTGAGAAGCTTAAAAGTCACTAAGCCAGTCAAGACATTTCTGTCCGACGGTTCATTATAATGCTCACAACAGTATGCTACGGAGTCCTCCGCCATCCTCAGCCAACTGAAACGAGTCCAAAATCTCACATCATGTTTCTGTAACATCAACGTTAATATAGGCCTTCAGACATCAAATTTTCTTACGTACGTGCGATCTGACCCATGTGTTCTTCGTGTACTACACAGCTCATATGCCGTAGACCTTTGTTCTCAACCCAAAGGTGGGCGTATTTTCTAAAAACTTGGGACCCAACTAAAAAATCTTGGCCACAAGGGTACCAGAAGCAAGATCAATACTGAAGACCACAAATATTTGGCGACACCATACAAATTTTACTCTCCAAGGCGAAATGAATATTTCTTCGAGAAGAAAAACTACATTACTGCCTTTTATATGCCACCTTAGGGTCTCGGACATGGTTGCCGAGGTTTCGAAGGAACCTGCTGCCGTAATGTTCAAGGCAGATGAGGATTAACCGTGAATCAAAGGTTGTCCCTCAAGTCTCGTTCCCATTATAAAAGCACTTTTAGTACAACCCGAAGCAAGATACCAATCATGGCAGTTTCAAGTGCACTTTGACAGACGAATTCAACTTTCAAGTAAAGGAAAAATCATCTCAACTTCCTAGTTTACCTGAAAAAGAATTTGAAATAAGTGTAAGCCATCAATAGACCTCGGTTATGCGAATTTTTAGATTTTCGCAGCGGTGCAATTTAGTTCTCGGGTCCTATGTGATGCAGTGACGAGGCGCCACATCCCAAAAGAACGGTGTACCCATCATTTAGTTTCAATGGAAGCAAAAACCTGCTTTCCGCCAGTATTTTTGAGGAACTTGCAAAATGGTTACATTTTGCTGAAAAAAACTATTATTTTCAACGTATACAACAAATGTGACAAATACAGTAACGACATTCTCGGACTTGAGCGAAAAATGCACAATGTTAAGGACCGCAGACAGTGGCAAATAACGTAACAGAAATGCGACATGGGATGAGAATACAATTACTCTTCAAATCCCCAACTGAAGGATTCAGTGAATACCGAGTTCTAAAGAACTGCGGCGATAGCAAGTCGACGGCAAAAACTCAAATGAAATTATGCAGACGCCACAGCGTGCAGCAGGAATTGAAGTCCTGTAGCATACAGGCAGGAACACGTTTGATATGAACAGGCCTAGGACATCTCACATACGTACCAACCAACAACCGCTACAGCAGAAAAGAAAGAAGAGTTTTATTTACCCTGCGTCGGAACTAGGTTCAGTTACCAGCGGCAAGGAAGAAGCACAACCATAATTTCAACTATTATAGGGCTGCTAATGCTTCCCACCAACACATTCAAATTCATTCTCCCCCCTCCACTCTCCCTCCTCCGACCCTCAAAGCTAAATAATCCATCAAACGTTTCCACTGAAATCCTTCGGTTCCTTCTACGGGCTCCCCGTTTTCTACGGCGATCTCTTCAACAACGGATTCCTCTTCCTAATCCAATTCCTCACCCAAGATCTCGTTTTCTCCCCCCCCCCCCAGTGCAATCCCTATTTCACTCAACAGTAGGAAAACAGCTACTAGCATAAGCTCACAAAGCTGTCATCTTTCTGGCACCCTGTGAACTTACTTAATATGAACTTTAAATGGAACTACAACTATCGCGATTCACGCCACGTGACTATTATAGACGTAGTGTTTTATTTAACGCCCACATAAAACAGCAAACAAAACAACGCCTTCGTGCAATTTTAATCTAAGTGGTTTCAAGGAAGGCAGCCCACATTGGTTATATGATGGCCGGCCAAGGAATCAGTTTCGATTTCCGACAGGGCCAAAATATTCCCCTTTTCCTTAAAGGGACCACACCAGATCTGTGGCCAAGCAACAGACCTAGGTAAAGTATGCCACGGACTGTTTTCCAAAGTTCGAGCGGCCGGAGCATGAGGATGACCACATGCCTTCATCTAGTACCGCGGTTAAGAATGCGTGGAGCGATCCCTGAACTCTCCCCCACACCTTCATGGCGTGTTACTTGGGTAACTTGTTGGTCGTGTCAATCACTGCAGTATTTTATGATTTATTGTGGGTGCTAGTTCCTAAGTAAAGGTTAAAACTTGAGTTTTGAGTTAAAATCTAAAAAGGATCTATAAATATAAAACATTAATTTTACTCATATTGTACAACAAGAGGGGCCTTATTGTATCTTTCTTTGTAAGGTTTTTGTATTTGCATGCCTGAGGATGGCCTAAGTACAGGCCGAAACATGTAGCACACAGATCAAGGTAACCAAGTTAATTAAAACAAACCTGTGCTGTGTTAAGAGTGAAAAAGTTGCTTTGCTTAGTATCTGATACAGTAAAACGTTTCCAATGACACTTTCTGGTCTTAAAGGTGATACAGGCCCGCATTTCATAACCTATGTCATTATGACAAGCCATTTTCGGTTAGGTTCAGTCTTCCATGTGGAAAGGGAGCCATGACTGACCAGCACGTGCCAAAGTTAATATTTGTCCCATATCCTTTATTGTGAACCACTCCACTACCCCCACGCCCCTTTAGCCCACTACAAGATGCTACTGACATCAGACCAGCAGTTTCGGAGACGAAACACGCTGATGCAGAGGTACCATCGCCCCCATCATCAGCTCACTTTATGAACTCTGTACAAAGAAAGCATGAAATCCAAATCAGCAGATGAACCCGTCCAGTGACAAGCAGAGGTGAATACAATGTAAATGCTACCTATTGTGCATACTGTTTATCTAACCGCCCCTACACTAATGGAGTCCCCAACCTGCAATATAAATGCATGTATACACACCATGTATTTCCTGCAATGGGGACGCAGAAAGAAGGGAGACTGTAGAGGGTCCATGAAAACCCTCTGTGCCCCCCCTTACTCTTCCAGACAGAGTTGGCACCTGCCATAAGTAGCACATGGGTAGGGTTCGCCACAGACGCGACATGGACAGTGCAGAGGATGAGTGACACATACACGTTCGTTTACCCACATTTCCTTCTCCAAGTAAAGGTAGGATCAAAGGCCAAGTCCCAGAATAACATGACTAATGTTAGATATGAACGAATGGTTGCTACAATGACTGACGGCGATAAGAAGTTTGGCGACAATTGAATTAGCACCTATACTTTCAGAATTGATTCCTTTGTTCAAAAAAATTCAAAACAACAGTCCAATTCTTCCGCCCAAAATCGTAACACTGAACCACTTACCACATTAATCGAACACACACGAGGTGTACTGCAATTAGGCACACAGTTCATGAAGCCAAGCTCTGCACCTCATTTTATTCCAACCAAAAAGCCGCGTAGTTACAATTAAAGCGTATTATCAAATTATTGTGAAGTGGCGCATATTATGAAAGATATAGATGTGCTAAAACACCTGACAACTGCACGCATATAACGCCTTCTCTCGTAAATTCCAACATCCCTAAAGTAACTCTCAGAGAATTACGATTACATACGCCGGTAACCAGTCCCAGAATTGATAACAGACGGCTCCATCTTCATTCTATCATTACACCCGTATATGAATGCATTTCGTCTCTAATTTTTCCTTTCGTGAACCTTCTCACCTCAGATATTTATAAATGCCTTCATTTTGTCTTCGTTCGCTAACTCCCTTGTGTCTTCTTCAATTTTTGCAAGTTCTCGATCCTCCAACCCTGACAAACCAGCCCACACGACACAGACCGCTTACATGTGCCACTTTCACACACAGCCCTTCACATGTAAACGAGAGTCCGGTAATTACGCAATGAAAGAAGCAGGCCTACAGAATAGCCCTGACTCGTGCTATTGCTTCCAGTTGACAAGCTAGTTAATGTTTCATCAGCCAGTTTCTTTTTTTTTACTAAAGGGAGATTTTCATCTCCTCCCTCCAGCTTCCGACAAAAGTATACATGCAGGCAGATCCGGGCCATACGCACCCTTTTCTGGCCCAATTGTCATTTTCATACAAATCTGCAATGGCCATGCACGCATTAGAGATTTACGTGTAGTTACTAAAACGTTCGGGTCACTTATTTTTACACGTCTTCCCTAAAACGCTTGGATGAACCATCAAACCACCGTGAAGACTTGTACCACCAAAGTACGACGGACAACATGCGCTGAAAAGTGCGTGTGCTGTTTACTATGTCGACTGGCCTGATGACTATTCCAAAATTTACGATTACTACTGCACTTTCAAATATGCTATCAAAATGTCACTCAGCTGTTAAAACGCTATTCACACCGCACTGTCACGAACTGTTTCCCTAATGTAACTTATCCCAAACCTATTTAAAATAAAGATGAAAAGTGCATGTTGATATAATGCTATGCAATTGTCAGCTTTACTACAAACAGTGGCGTTTAAAACGTTATATTCAAACTAATACATAATGAGGGCTTAAAAATGTTTAAACCCCAATTATTTTATTCCTAATGCAACAATCTATGTACCTGATACATTTTATATTGTTGGGATCGGCTTGATGATGGCTGCTAACAGACCGAAACAAGCAGCTGATTTGTTAGGAGAGTAAAGTATTTTAAATTGTTTTAAACACAACTGGGATGACTCACGTTAAAAAAACATACTTTCAATTTCTTGTAAAAAGGACAGAGAGAGCCAGATTAAATTAATCCAATCTACATCTCCAAATTTAATATAAATCCGTGCAACAGTTTCCAGAAGGAAACATATGAACGGACAGAACTCCCCCATATTACTCATCTCTTTTATGCAACACGTGCAAAATTGACGTACAAACACAGATCATGGCGCCAGGATACCTAGTCCAGGTGGTCCAGACAAGAGTCGAACGGTCCCATTCCTAAAAGAGCAATTTGTGTTATCAGTGGGTATGTCAATGCAAGTTTTATGGGCGTACATGTATAAACAGCTTGGATACAAACATTAAGTTGCTGTTCTAGCCATAAGTACGCACATATAAGTTGCCAGAAGTAGGTGTCATCATTTGCGTTACTATTAATATAACAGTTCACATCAGCTGGGGTTTCTACATACAAGAGACCTGTAATGCCTAAGTTGCATTAAATGTCCGCCTGACATGACGGAGGATTGTTACAAAAATCTGGTCACAAGTCACAACATACAAAACAACCGTCAGAATTACTGCGTTAAAATTTTATGTCCAGGATTCTGCGTTATATGAACGGAACGGTAATGTTAGAAATGACTACTCACTAATATTTGTACAACATAACTACATCACAGTTCTCAAATCCAACCGCGATAGCGTACTTAGTATAGTTATTAGGTCTCGGGACAGACAATCTAGGGCTCGCATACCGGCATGGGCAAATATTCCCTTTCACCAAAACGTACACATCGGCTTAGGACCCACACAGCCTTAACGGGTATCGGAGGTGCTTTCCCCAGGTAGGCGTCAGGTTGTCCACTCATCTCCATGTACTGCCGATGTTAAGAATGGGCGGAGCTAAACCTCCACTCCGCCAGTATGCCTTTGTGGCGTGTGTAGGGAATAAACCTATTTTGCCCAATTTCATCATACAGCTTTGTTTCTACGCAGTGTTCCCACATATTTAATTCTGCAAATAATCACAAAAGACACATTACACGCGGTTGTATCATCGCTTTGATAAGGGCATTTCAACACGTTATCAGCCACGTACGTATTTAGTCTCATTTATCCTCAATTCACGGAGCCGTAACAGCGCATTCGGTATTGCAACTAGGCTATGGGCCGGACGGTCGAGGATTCGAATCCCAGCATGGGCAAGAGATTTTTATCTTCTTCAAAATGTCAAGACTGGCTCTGGGACCCACCCAGGCCCCTATTCAGTACATACCGCAGCTCCTGCCCAGGAGTGAAGCGGCCGTTGTGCGAAGTAAAGAAGCTAGTTCCACTTAATTCATTCCACACCCATATACTTCCTCGCCTAATGGAAAAGTTCTGCATTCTTTACACCTGTCATTGAAGTGAAGCTACTGGATTTGATAACGAATTCGTTAAGTCTCCCAACACAAAGTCCACAAACTTGAAAGCGGTTCCGATACGCTCGATTATAAACACATTTCGTTCAGTAGGGTTTCGCGGACGCAGTTTGAAAATCACCGGCAAGGGATACATACCAATAAGTCGTAACAGAAAGTTATCTTTATTAGTGTGCACAAGTGGGAAGATAAGTAGCAAAAATCCGCAAAGCAATACAACAGCTCATCAAATAAAAGCTGATAACGCCTCATTGTTTGTCTTCACAGCCATGCTGCTGACGTCACAGGCATATCGCCCGGTGGAAAGCAGTTAGGACAGGAACCTACCCACGTGTAGCAACAACCGCGAAACGTAATACTCTACCTACCTGCACACAGTAATGCGAGTTCTACTATAACGTAGCAATGTGCTCAATGCATGAGGCTACACAATAAACAAGTATTTCAAACATGGCCGTTCCCAGCCAGAATGCATGTACCACAATACGCATCGCCATAAAATTTCAAACACTAATACAGCGCAGACCACAACAGACATTTTTGCACATACCCAACCCAGATACACGATGCGTCCTTACGCGGCTTCATTATTCCAATAACGTATAAAATCCCCAAATGCACAGGCTGCATACGGCCCAATGCCCAGGAATGACTGGCATAATCCTGAAGGAAACAAGCCTAACTACCTACCTATTTATACGCTGCGTAACATCCCAGAAGAGTGAAGATCTAAAGCCTAAATAACTAACCTTAATTAACAGATTGATATACTACCTGGTATCTGACTGGCACACGCCATTCAACCCAGCAGTTCATAAAGCTATTCAGCCGTCCGGGAAATTCCTAGTTAATGAATCCATCTGTTCATCACTGTCGTACAGAGGAACAAAATAACCAATCCCGGGTCATTTCGATTCAGTCTGGATCCTAATCAAACATTACTTGATAGCTGCCGGGGCCACGTAGTCGGTACTGAACAGGCTATGGGCTGCCCAACAGAAAAATCGTGGTTCACTTCCCGACTGCGGAAAGGAAATTTTTCCCACTTTGAACCTCAGGCCTCTAGGGCCCACCCAGCCTCCTATTCAATAAGTATCGACGGATCTTTCCTCGGGGATAAAGCGTGATACTGGCCACTTACCCCTATCTGCAACAGAAATTAAAGATTGGGTGGATTTTTTAGCTCCAATCGCACACATGACTAGTGACCAGAATAACGACGTTCTGTAACCATAGACGTCATGTAATGAACACCTTTCAACTAGAAGGTCATGTACAACAGACACCTGCTTTCATCAATACCCTCATTTTTCCAATCGGTATATGCTCACACCAAAAACTAATGCAAAATTGCCTCTCAGACAGAAAATAATTTGGCAAATTAAAAAAAATTAACAAAACAGTCTGACGACGTGTTAGCCTTCTTTTCTTTATCGCCGTGCTGTGACTGCGACCAATACCTCTTCGGAACAGCGACCTCTAAACGGAGTAACGCGCATATTTCAGATAAGGCAGGGTCTGCGAATTACGGAGCTGCAAACGTGCTTGAAAATGCAGGCAGTCCTAGACAACCACGTAGTTTTCAATAAGTTTACACGGCGTCGTTAAATGAAAATTCCGTAGATAAACGCAGACCCTTGGTTGACACGGAACAGGAACAGACCAGAATACTCGCAGCAAACTCTTTCCAGTGCAAATTTCTTTCACCACAAATTCCACATGGACTGCACTGTGCTTGAACCCAGCCCCGCTGTGTCAAGACAATGTTTAGTGTCCACTCAACTCTGTTCCTGTTTTTGCGCTGTTGTTACAGATGGAAAGAAACATTTAATGCATCTGCGACAGCAGCCAAGAAACCAGGGCTCAGTGTTAACAAACAAAAACCATACAAACATACGGTGGTAGATTAAAAATGTAAAAAAAGAAACACCACGTAATTTTTCGCCATTAAAAATCCATGAATACATGTCTAAACAATGCTCAAAGGTCAATATTTGGAACGATGTAAGTGAAGAAAAAGTAACTCTCTCACAGCCGCTAATAGGAGTTATTTTGGCCGAAAGCAGCATCAAAAATACCACACCATCTCATGAACGGCGAAATCCATCTGAACAATCAAACTCCATCACACCAATCATAATGTATGGGGCTGGGTGCTGGACACTCTCCCAGTCCGAAGAACAACATTTGGATGCGTTGAGGGAGGAAGTACGGCGAAAGATCTATGACCCAATACAGAACAGTGGCAATTGGAGAAACAGATTCATCTTTTACTTATACCGTATGTACCTAAATTCCTTCAACAAATTTCAAGACTGGGTCCTTCATATAAAAAAAAAAATAAAAAAAAAACTTAATATAAACACATGTCCGGAATGTTTTAGTGAACTGAAAAATTACACCCAACAATAAATACTTTCCTTACACTGAAATTATATATATATATATATATATATATATATACACAGGGTGTTTCACGACTTTAGGGCATAACTGCAGGAGGTGATTTCCTAGGTCTTTGTGATCAAAAAAGTTCATATAAACATGTGTCCGATTT
>Ga0136643_10002231_pt1 | contig 24917 bp, 9 predicted proteins | sample TergutLab28metaG_FD_96883 | JGI IMG/M metagenome (GOLD analysis project Ga0136643, IMG submission 96883) | Labiotermes labralis P1 segment gut microbial communities from Petit-Saut dam, French Guiana - Lab288 P1 (version 3) (version 3) | ecosystem: Host-associated > Arthropoda: Insects >... | reverse complement strand
TTTGCTCTATGTATTGTTGGTGTTGATTGTTGTTGTTATATGTAATTTCGGTCTGTAAACGTGTAACACTGCCACCGGGTTTACACCCAATTGCAGTTAAATATATCATTCATTCATCATTCATAACTCTGCTCCTCCTCTGGTCGTTCATGTCGTGTTTAGGGTGAACCTTACTTTTATGTTTCTCTATTTATTCTACATTTTAATATTACTTAGAGGAATGCCGTAGGGGTCCGCGAGTTGAGATAATTCTGGAGACGAGTTGTCGCAGAATTAGTGAACCTTTGTAAGATCTTGGCAACTTCACAAAGTTTGAATAAGACTGCCTCAAACCTTTGAATAAAGTTAAACACAATTACTCTTTCGTCTATGGAAGCGACATTTGAGTTCTTTCAAGTACTTGCACAAGATGCGTGAGCAGACTTCCGGCGGGAACTAACAGTGCGTTGTGACAGTTGATGGTCCATCAGGAATGTAACTCTCTCAAATACTGCTCACATCTTAGCTTAACGTTTTTACAGAATGAAATAATCGTGTGCTACGGGCGGAATATCCTAGGAATCTTGGTTCGGTAACAGAAGGAGACAAGACTTTTGAATCTTCGAGTATCCAGAACGGCTGTTAGCCCGGCCACCCTCCTAATGAACGGTATCGCGGACTCGGGGAGTAAAGTGGCCGGAACGTGAAGCTCACCACTCACTTTCATATAACATCGAAGCTGAGAATTATTGACCTTAGGCCTCTAGTGCCACATACACTTTCATGGCGTGCACAGACCCACATTTATTATAGTGTTAACTTCAATTGATAGGTGTGTTTGTGTGTTTGTGTGTGTGTGTGTGAGTGTGTGTGTATGTGTGTGTGTGTGGGTGTGTGGATGTGTATGTGTGTTTGTGTGTGCGTGAGTGTGTGTGTATGTGTGTGTGTGTGGGTGAGTATGTGTGTTTGTGTGTGTGGGTGTGTATGTGTGCATATGTGTGTATGTGTGTGTGTGAGTGTGTGAGTGTGTGTGTGAGAGAGAGAGAGAGAGAGAAAGGGAGTTTAGGAAAAACCCTCAGCTTCTACCTGCATCCAACAGGTTGTTTAAAAATTCTGATACCTATCAAACCCAGTAAAAATGAAAATTCAGACTTTTCCATAACCCTTAAAAACTGCAAGAATTCTGCAATTTGTCCTTTCGCAGTTGTGGGCCGGATAGCTTAGTCGGTAGCGACTGGCTACGGGCTGTACGGTCCGGGATCGAATCCCAGTGGAGACGAGATTTTCCGCACCTCTCCAGATCGGCCCTGGGGCCCACCCAACCTCCTGTAAAATGGGTACCGGGCCTTTCCCGGGGGTAAAGAGTGGCCGGGTCGTGACACTTACCCTCACCCCTTCCGTGGTCAAGAAAGAGTAGATCTATACCTCTACTCCCCCTATGCGCCCCGTATGGGCCGTACGGCTTATACAAAGCCTCAGTGCTCGTACAAGGGTTCACTTTAACTTTACTTTTTTCTTTCCCAGTTTATTACTTTTTAAATTTTTTCGGGGGGGGGGGTGTAATTCAGTGACTTTAAGAAATCATAGGATCAATGAAGCTAACGTGTTTTCTGCTTCGTTCTTACACGTTGCAGTTGTCAAATTCGGAATAAAATCAATAACATCAGTATATGGGGGACAGCATATAGGGTAAAGTGGGTTTGTGCTTTGTTCACTCCACCTGCGGCCAGTTCCATTAGAATCATTTAATAATTCAAATTGAGTATTCCCTGCCTTAATTACAGTTAAACACCAAATGCTGTCAGTTGTCTTTTTCGACTTGTACACTCCCCTTCAGTCGAATACGTTGTGTCCTAAAATTGACTGTGCGCTTAATTCCTAAATCAAGAATGCTTAATTGTGCATGTTTCGTAATGATTTGTTGTAAGACAACAGTTATGTGGTGTTATGCATGGCAACAGATTCGTGGTGTGTATTTTGTAATTGGTGATGCAGTCGGATAGGTATTTGTAAATTTTATTTTCTAAAAGATATTTATTTTGGGACTAATTAACCAAGTCCATAAAACAGAGTCCTGTTTGAGAAGCTAATAATGTATTTTGGACTGGTCAAGGAGCTCTCCGATTCTGGTGGAACGTACAGGTTCCTTTACTCATTTACAAGAACCCACTTCTCTTCCCTGTCCTAAACTCAACGAATTGAGCTCACGTAATTATATATATATATATATATACTCTTTATGATTCGTTTTAGTATTATCTTCCCATCTACTCTTAGTTTTTCAAGTTCTCTTCTTAGGTTTCCTGACCGAAACTTCGTATGCATTTCTTTCCTTACCCCTACCTGCCACATGACTCACCTATCTAATTTTCCGTGATTTAGTCATAAAAAATTCAACGTGTTGTAAGTTTCACGAAATGCCCCACCGTGGAGTTTTCTTCTGTCACTTTGACTCAAATGTCTTCCTGAACACTCTATCCTGTCCTTTACTACAAAAGCATACGCAATCCAAAAATCCGCCCAATTCCGAGGTTCCTTGTAGCAATTGTTAAAACACTGGTTTTGCCCTTTCTTCCAACCCCAAAGCCGGAGCATCACCCATTGTCGGCACTCCTTAATACATTCGCAGCTACCATCCGTATCTGCAGTCCGCCTTGTTCACGCGCAGCCTCGCGATGCGCAGTGCCTTAATGACAAGGACAGACATCTGTCTCAGATTGTCTACAGCTAGACTTTTGACTTTGGTAAGGTACTGCACTGTCCTACGGCACGGCGTAGTGTGGGTAAGCTGTTACATGTCGGTGGAGTGTACAGCCCAGGGAAATTCATTGCACACCTACCAGACTACACGGTGTCATGTGAATGTATAATTTATTTAGCTGTTTGCTTGGCTTTTAAATTGCACCTGCACATTGGAGTGGCTTTAATTAAGGTCCGGGCCTAGACGTTAACCTGGAGCCTTGTTTGTGACAGGTTAGCACTTGAAGCAGGCCTCAACCACTTCATTTCACATCCTGTCAAACTCGTTATTCGCCACTCGCTGCATTATTCGATACGTGTGCATGTGTGTCGTCAAACCAAGAATAAGTTTCGACAAATTTAAACTCCATATCCAGTAATGAATCTATCGAGGTACACTTTGCACAAAAAAAAGTAAAGAGAAGTTCATCCTAGAACAGGCCACGAAGGTCCGGAGGTGGGAGTAGAGGTATAGGCCTACTCTTTCTTTAACCTCGACATTAGATGGAGATGGGTGGTCAAGGACATGCTCTACCATCGTGAAAGACGCGTTACAAATTGTACACATTAAACAGATATTTTAATTAATTTAACAGACCACTCCTACGTATTGCTACCCTCTCGTCCTTCTTCAGAGATGCCATTTAATACCACAAGAAACTCTAAAAGACTGTAACACATTTCTGTGACAATAAGAGGAAGTGTTTAATTTTTTTTAATCCAATACTAAACATACTAAAGTTTTGTTGTGTTTGACTGATACATCATTGTATATTTATACAAGAGGATGTGTAAACAGTGCACTTTTGTTTGTCCTATTTGGTCAAATTGGGGAACTCAATAATAGTATGATCTTCGCTGTCCTAGCTGCCTAGATTGGTAGCATTCTTACCGACGTTTCAGAACAATCCATATCTCTCATCTTTGATGCTAAACCAGTCAGGTTGTCCCGAAACGTCGGTAAAAATACTAATCCACTCTGGGTGAAATACCAGAAGAGCGAAGATCGATTTTACACCGAGGTGGAAGGCCGAAGTCACGCACACTAGTGACGTGTTATAAAAAAAATTTGCACGTGTTAATGCAGTGACTGAAATTGTTCGTGGTAGCACTTTGCGTGTTGTCAGCTTATGGATGTTTATCATTTTGCCATTGGATTGGTAGGCACACGTTACATCACCGAAAATGCTCGTTACCATATGGTAAGTCTGTTACTGCTTGTTATCAATCACCACTCCAACAGGGCGCACACTGTCACAAAGAGTATTTCCTTCCATTCTTCCTCTTGCTCTCTCAAGAGGGTGTGCACCTGCTTGAGCCTGATTTAGATGATGCCTGCCATGCAACTTTCAGTGGCAGCATTCTGGTCACGTGCCATGTCCTGTGTTCTGTCGCGGATGTTGTCTTATTCCGCGAAACTATACGTGGTCTTAGCATCGTCTCCTTAGCTTGTGGCCATTTTGTGTCAGAAGTCACGCGATATGTTTACACGGTCGAATCGTGCCGTTCATATGTTTTAGTGTATACCTGGGGAGCCATTTTGGAACAGTTGCGGCCATTTTGTAACACGTTAATGATCTCCTATGTTGATATTATACAGCATTAACTTGTAAAAGCAATTACATTTTGGTGTTTTTTGTTTACGCACCGTGAAGTGTTAAATGTTACGATGTTTCGAAGAAATTAGTGCTTACATTATCAGGGTGACTAAATTTCTTTAAGTGGATGATGCTTAAATGACACGGATGAAGAAAAGCGTTTGTTGTATGGGAAGATCTGATGGTGTTAGGCTAGTCACAGCAACGGCAAGCAGGAAGAGGGATAGGCTAGTGCCGGACTACTGGATGTTACACAGTGCCATTTGTGGAACTAACCTTGACGGTAATGGTGGTCTAATCTGCGTCTGTTAAGACGTGATGTGTAATTATTTCCGCAAGCTATAGTGGTGAAGCTCGGAAAAAAGGGGTGTTCTTTAATACCCTAGCACTCATTGGTTTGGAAAAATCTTAACTCCTCTTTACGCGTTCCTCAAATGTGACTGACTAAACACCCTACAGCCGTTGTACATAAGAGACGCACTTGTTCCTCCACATGAATACAGCACCTCTTTGAAAGGATTCTGTCACTCTGAAGATGTGGGTGGTATGTTTTTCCGAAAAGTCGGGTTATTTAACTACTGCACGATGCAGAAACCCCCAAAACGATTATCATTTCATCAACAACTGCTGTTGGAACCTGAATCCTTGTTTTATGTACTTAAGTAAGGGTAATATAAATGTTATTTGCATAGTGGCCACCTGGTGGGCAAAATCGAATGCATCATACAGATTGAGAGGATGTGTGACTATCGAACCAACAGACATTCATGTTGCACTGGGCATATCCAGCGAACCAGCTGATTCCACGGAGATGACATCTTCCTATCTCATCGTTCCTAGTGCGAAAACATCCCCGACTTCTGTGGAAGCTAATGGTTCATTGTCGTATTCACAACAGTCCACCTATGAAAGATCTGATTCCGATCCCTCACTGCCCAACATTATTTCTTTAAATCCATTTTAATAATATTCTCGAATTTACTCCACGGTTCTTGAAATGGCCTCTTTCGTTCAGGATTTTCAACCAGGATTCCATTTACGAATTTCTCTTATTCATTCTTCTTATGTATTTTGTTTTTATTTCTTCGTGCTAGAAACGTTTTTATGACAGGTACGAATTCGTGAAACTCCAAATTTTGCGATTCTATCAGCCTTCTTTTGCTGCCTTTTACTGCAGTAGACTCACCGAATGTTCACACAACCGAACGATCAGTAGCTTTATAACTTGAATCAATATAGTTCCGAAATAGGCTTACTTTGCTTTGTGCATTGTCATCAGTAGAAATACTGTACATTTTGTGTTAAGATCATTTTATTGTCCGCATCTGTAAAATTACATTAAAAACAACAGGCGAGTTGCGATTGTGCTGGAGAATTAGTCATAGCGCATGCTTTACAATGTTTGTATTAAAAAACTTCCTGGTCTCTAATTTCACTGTGTCTTTAATGTTTGAATTCCGCTTGCAATTGGCGTGTTCCAAATTTTCTAGGCATTCCCTATGATTAAAAAAAAGCCACAAAGTATATACCGAAGAATGTCAGTGTGATTGGTTTCAAGACTAGGGCCTTTTATCATATGCTGCTGTATAAGTGTTCTGGTCTACCTTATAGTTAGGCGGAACAGACTGGGGAGGATTCTGAAACGACAGTCTACAGGCTATAAGACGCTGCGTCTCACTGAGCACAGTAATACTTTCAGTATACGGACGTTTACATCTTCTCGTTTTGCTGAAAGACACCAGTAATCTCACTGGCCTGTTGACTACATTGAGTAGAGGGTCTTTTCCCCGGTCGAAGTGTTTGACGGCTAAATTTGCTTCCTGTGTCTTCAGTGTGAGTCTACCGTATTGGAACCTGCGACGTCCTTTCGAAGTGTTCACACGTACCAAAGCATACGACTTGGCCCTTCATAGAGCACGTCATTGTGACGTAGTTTGTCTAGCGACAGGCCTGCAACCTCTTCCAGTCTCTTCCAAGGCGAATTCTCCTGAGAGGGCCCTCCACCGCTTCCTCTTTCAATTCCCAGTATCTTCCCGTTGTCTTAGCTGTTTACGTCTTCTGACTCTCCTCTTCCTGTCCTCTCTTTCTTTTAATAACGTATTCATAAGGAAAGATATGGCCAATCAAATTAGCCTTCGTTTGTTGTTGTATTTAGTATCTTCCTTTCCTCCTTGAATCTGTACATTACGTCATTTCTCACATTATCAGCCCAGCTGATCTCTCCCAACCCCCTACAGCACCACATGTCAAAACTACTCAAGTATTTTTTGATTTGCTTTTATTCTTTTATAAAATATCGAACAGTTCTAGCAGATAACACTTCAAACAGTGGGAATATTTTCACTTTACAAAAGAAAATCACCAGAATGACGGCTGATGCACAACCCACAACATATAGAAGTCTAATTAAACAATTAGAGATCCTATTTATTCCATGCCGATACATACTTTCATTAATAAATTTTATTATCAATAATCAGGAAATTTAAAAAATATATGTATCTGTACACAACATTAATACAGGAAATAAGCGCCATCTTCATAAGCCAAATGCCAATCTATCTTAATTCCAAAAAAAAAAAACAGAGTTTATGCCGGCATCAACATTTTCAGCAGTTTACCACCTAGCGTGTCAGTCTCCATGAACGACAAGCAAAATTCAATGTAGCCTTCAGACAATACTCAAACACGCACTGCTTTTACTCTATGGGTGAATTTTTTATGCGTGAAGATTTATAGTATTGTTTTATAAAATATTTATAGTATTTTACACTAAAAATGTTGTATAGGAGTATTTATGTGTTCATAACATTTTGCAAATCCTACTGTCTTTGCGACAAATTTCAGGATCCATGGAATGTATGTATGTATGTATGTATGTATGTATGTATGTATGTATGTATGTATGTATGTATGTATGTCTATATGAATGTATGTATGTATGTATGTATATATGAATGTATGTATGTATGTATATATGAATGTATGTATGTATGTATGTATGTATGTATGTATATATGAATGTATGTATGTATGTATATATGAATGTATGTATGTATGTATGTATGAATGTATGTGTGTACGTATGTATGTATGTATGTATGTATGTATGTATGTTTGTATGTATGCATGTGTGTATATCTATGTGTGTATATGTATGTATGTATGTATGTATATATATATATATGTATGTGTGTATGTATGTATGTATGTGTGTATAAATATATATATATATATGTGTGTATATATGTATGTATGTATATATATATATGTGTGTGTGTGTATGTATGTATGTGTGTGTATATATATGTGTGAATATGTATGTATGTGTGTGTGTGTGTGTGTGTGTGTGTGTGTGTGTGTGTGTGTGTGTGTGTGTGTTGGCACTAAATTCGCCGACCAGCGGCGGCTGCTCTGTCGGTATAATTCGCGTGCGGACTAAGGCCACGGAGTTTTTAGTTTAGTGTGTGTGTGTATGTATGTATGTATAATGTATGTATATAAGTATGTATGTATACTTCTCAGCACGAAACAAACCTCTGCCCCAAATATGGCGTTTCGGCAGTTTTTGCCCCAGATGTGAGTGCAATATACTTATTTCCAAAGTACAGCAACTTGCTTATGTACCAGTCATAATGTTGGGTCTTGATTACTCTGCTGCTTCCGGTAAGCCTTTCTGTCCACTGCACGAACCCTAAGTTTTCCATGTACCCCCGACCTCCGCGTACCGTACGATCGTGAGAATATTTAAGGGTACTCTAAATTTAAAAACCTCTCCGTCCTGGACAATAACATGGGTTTTAAAACCCAGTGTCACTGAGGAATTAAGATAACTTGCCACTTAGTCGGCTTTAATTTTAGGAACTTGGAATTAAAGGCAAGAATGGAATTGTTTATGTTTGTTCCATCTTCCAGTATGAATGAAATACGTCATTGGGTTCCGTAAGTTACAGCAGGAATACCTAAACTGTATTCATTCAGAGCTTCTCCCACGTTTGACTGAAATATGTACTAGTTCGGTTACTCACTTCGACAGTGTGGGCTGATGGCGTGTCTCAGTACATACAGAAATACTTTATCGGAATTGCGATTTGTAGCAAACACACCTTTTTTTCGTGGCGAAATGAAAGATTGTCGTAATTGCAATCATTTAGCCCGAATAAAAATTTGTCTTCTAGAACCATGGGCTCAGTATCTCTGTTCTGACCAACATCTTCTTGCACTGCCCTATTTAGCACGTATTCAGGAAATAATCAATTTTGTGTCGTTTCTGTATCAGCCTCGCGTTTCACATTTTTACACCCTTAAATATTAAGGTTTCTGTGGTCTGAGAGGTTAGGTTGGGTTGATAGGTACTGATATTTCAGAGAAACCTGCTGTTCACGTACTCATTGTAGATCAGACTAAATATTATCACATCCCTTAAGATATAGCTTTGTGGAATACAGCATTTCTTATTGTATATTAAAAATTGTCCAACGAGATGCAACACAAGCATCTATGTATTATTCTGCAAGTTCACTCTACATGTTTCAGGTGTCAACCACACCCATCATCAGGAGCACACAAAAACTGTAACTACAGCCTGTGCAGCTACCTCACTCCAACGTGGCCAGGCCAGCTTGGCCACTTTGGAGGCAGGTATCTGAACAAAATATATGAACAATACCGGAGGCTGTAGTTACAGTTATGTGTACTCCTGACGATGGGTGAGTTTGACACCCGAAACATGTAGAGTGAACTTGCAGAATAATAAATAGACTGCGTTGTGTTGCATCTCGTTGGACATTTATTAATATAGATCAGCGATGCACGGAACCGTGAACATAAAATACATCATTTCTTGTTTAGCTGATAGTTGCAGCTTCAGGCACCATGATTTTTCGAAACGTCGGGAACTACTAACCCAATTACACAACGCCACATCGAAGAAAACCTGAATGCTCAGAAACGTACTGTGAACCCTCACATCTTGCAAGCTAGTAGTTTCCTAGCTAGTGAATAAATTTTCTGACTCTTTAGGAACCCTAATGTTCAGCCTAATGTTCAGCCTAATGTTCAGTAAATTCCGTGTAGAAGTGGGTCTTCCATTTGGGTCCTTTTCTTTCGCGTTCTCCCCGACAAAACCCAGTATGTGTGTCCATGGTCGTGAGAACCCTCAGAATTCAAACAGCTGATTCGCGTCCGTCTACTCATTTTATAATCAATATAGGGTAAAAATGGTTTCGAAAGAAGAAGTTGAAGGTCTGCCGAACAGGAAAACACTGAAGTGGCTTATAATCGATTAAGTTTGTCTATGAGCAACCTTCTTAGAATAATATTTGAAAATAGTTCGAGGTTCTTTGCGTGGGCCCTGGCCAGCTGACGCTTTCCAAGAAAACTCCTCGTTACGTCCAGAAAGTACGTCAGTCTGTAAATTCTGTTACCCTTCATGCCCTTTGACGTGCGTTCTTGCTGTAATTACAACGATCAGCTGACGTTTGTCATCAGAAATTCTTACGTCTAAGAAGTTTTGTTCCTTCGATTGGCGTCTTATTCATTATAATGCTTACGTCTGTTTGATGACGCACGTGGAATGACGTATTTAAGTAAATCGATATAAATTTAAATACCTGGTGTCAGCAGTTCATTCTGTGTAATCGATGGGTTTTTATGTAACATTTTAACGAGCTGTGAGCAACGATGGTGAATGTTATTCTAATGGGTACGTTGTTCGATATTATGACACCGTGCAGTTTGGTAGATATTCAAAACCATAAAATTCTAAAATTCCTCTTCGCTGAAGTAACAGATATTTAAGGGTCTTAAGGCAATTTTATTTATTTTATCAGATATAATACTTAATGTAACACTTCATAGGGAAATGGCAACTATACGTAACATTTACAAGGGAAGTGGTAAGTTTATGTAACATTTCCACCTTAAGTGATAACTATATGTAGCACTTAACAGGAAAATGGCAACTATACGTAATAATTACAAGGGAAGTGGTAACAATATGTAACATTTCCAAGTGAAATGGTGACTATATGTAACATTTCCAAGGGAAGAGGCAGTTATATGTAACAGTACACAGGGAAATGGTGACTACACTTAACATTTCAAAGGGAAATTTTAGTTATATGTAACACTTCAAGAAAAGTGGTAACTATTCTCAGCACTTCACAAGGAAATGGTAAATATATGTAACGTTTATGTGAAAGTTAAATAACGCTTCGTTCGTTGTGATTGTTTTCCCTGTACTCTAATACTAGGCTAAACTCTACAGTTGTACTACTTTTGTTTTCTGGGAGGTAAGAACCGCAGTACGAGGGTAATTTAGACAAGCTTTACTTTATGAAGTGCTAATATCTTTGAAAACTAGGAGAAATTTAGGACTGCACTAAGTATACGAATCAGTAAAAAATTCGAAACTATTTACTTTGCTATTAACGTCTGGATGTAGATGAAAAACTATAAACTTTGATATATCTTTCTTTCCTCTGGCAATAGTTGCAGTCTGTGGAGCATTCCTTGCACTTTGTGGAATGGATTGCGATACTCAGTGTATTGTGTTTGTTTGTTGGTTATTTGGATGCTTTATTGTATCCTAGAGCAAGTCCAGAATTTTTTAAAAATTAACTAAGACCATGATAATTCCTTAGGAAACCAATCTTCTTTTCAAAGTAAAATCAAATGTAAGTTTTCCTTAATCTTCATTAAGTACCATGTCATAAAAAATGGAGGAGGCACAGGGCTCTATCCACGGTCACTGTGGTATTAGATGGAAGTGAGTGATAGGTTCGCGCTGTGTCCCTTTACCTCCAAGGAAGGAATAACATTACAAGTTAAGGGGCCTTAAATTTATCTTACAATAGGCTACATATTTGTGGGGGGTGGGGTGGATCCGGGTTCAAATTCCAGCCAATTATTTAATCTAAGTTATTTCATGATTCTTCTCAGCCCCTCCTTGAAAATTCCTTGGCAGTAGGCATAATTCAGTTAAGACCATTTATTTCCACCTCATTTCCGGTTCATTGTTTCATAACAACCCTCTTACTTGGCACTAAGTAGTGTGAGGTATTGACAGAGTCCATAAAATTCAGGTTGAAATCACAGTAAATATAAATACGTACCAAGTACCTCAGATTATAAAGTATCTATTCCTAATGCCCTGGCTTTAAATCTTGGGTACTGAGAGGAATTGTCTTTCCCTGAAACTCCGGATCTGTTTACAGGTTCACCTCACTCGGCTACCAGAGAGTACCGATGGCGCATTTCTCAGAGTTAATGCGGACAGAACTTGACCACAGACCTCCATCTAATTCAGAAGTTAATGATGTATATTTTCCCCCACTATCCCTCTGCCCATACCCGGGGATTTACTTACGGAAACCAAGCTAATTTATTTTAATAATTTTGGCAACTGATGTTCCGACTCTGTTAGCTTTAAAAAGTCTCTCTTTTAGCCACTGTGAGTTGTGAGTCGCGTGCGCTTCTGGGAATTGAACAGAATGGCGTTAGGCGAATTTATTTCAATTCCAGCACTGCAGTTAATAGAAATATTATTTTTTTTATTTGTAACGCAGAGAAATTTTGTGGAATAGGGCGTATGCCGTTGGCGACCCTGGTGAAGTGTCATGACTGTGGTCGAATGGGATCTGCTTTTTTTTCCGCTTCATTTACCGAAAAATCTAAATTAAAACTTTTATATTAAAATTCTTTTTTTTATTTATTTTATTTTCACTTCCCTCACACGCACATTCACACACTCACACACACACATGTGCTGTTAGTAAGATTAATGCTGCGGGACAAGCTCAGCGCAATGTTCAGACCTCTGGCTACAAATGTAGTGTTAATTCAAATTCGTTCTCTGAAACTAACAGCACTTTGAAAAGGTATCGATACGCCGTGTGACGTCATCGCCAGCGATGTAGGTCGTTGACGCATGCAGTAATGTGAGTAGAGTGTTTTTATATTGCTCATTTGCTTCCAACTATGTTACATATAAATATTTGTTACCAAATTGTTTCAAAGTGTTTGTATAAGTTATTAATTACTGCTGCGACATATTTCGGCCACAATTCTTAGCCACCGTCAGGGAGATATTAAATTTCATCTTATGTGGTAACTTATACTTAAATGTTACCACATAAGCGGTATGAAAGATGAAGCAATCCACGTACAGGCCTGAACAGGCCCTGAGGTTTCCAGGAGGTTGAAGGTCTCAGATTTCAAAAGAATCGGCACATGAATGTGGTAAAGTTTTCAGCCGTAAGCACCGGCCGGCTTTACCTCACAGGAAATATTCCTGGTACTCATTTCTGTTAAAACACTGAGTCGATCCCAATGCCATAGTGCGGCCGGAAGGATTATGTCTATGAAAAATTATATTGAAACCATCGGTTATCGAACCCGTGACCTTCCGATTTGTGCAGCATCTGCGCCACCGCGCGCGCCAACAACTGCATGTACGACATATTGAAATATAAGGTATTGTAACTAGGCGGAAGCGGGGTATTGATTCGAAATGTTTCTACACCTCTTCAAGACTGGACAATGTCAAAATCTGAAATTACTTAATATTAATTGCCACTGAGGTGAAAATTGAGTTCACGTTTAGCTGTGATACGTTGAACAACAAATTTTTACTTTTGCCACATTTTACGCGCTTTCTGAAAATTGTGAAAAAAAAACTATTAGCTTCTTCATGTCTGTCTTGTCTGTCCTCATGGAGCAACTCGGCCCCCCACTGGACGGTTTTTCATGAAATATGACATTTGAGCATTTTTCTAAAATTTGTCCACAAAATTCAACTTTCGTTAAAATCGGACAAGAATAACAGGTACTTTACACGAAGACCAATACACATTTTTGGTCATATCTCGCTCAGTTCTCCTTAGATTAAGAAATGTTTAAAACTAACATTGTAGAGAAAATCAAAGCATATTTTATGTTCAATAAAATTGTGCCTTTTATGAGATAATGTAGGAAAATATTGTACAGCCTGGCATGCCACCGATGACTATATATTATGGTGCATGTGCATGGCATACCAGATAATCAAGAATACAAACACACACTCAGAATATGTAATATCGAACGCGCCTCAATATTAGGTTATACGTACAGTGACTGTCTTGTTAAGTAATGAGAGGAGGTAAAACGTTTTAAGGTTTTAACGACGATTGCCTTTTAACGACGACCTTTTTGGGATTTTTCACGTTATTCCGACGTTTCTGCCTGCATCTTCATGTTCACTGAAATTGGCTCAGGTGGACGAAACTTATGCCAGTTACCCTGAAGAGCAAGTTATGCAAAGGAACACACCCCACAGTATTAAAACGCTAAATGCACCGCCATCAATTGGAAGTGAAGGCGTCTCATGAACTGTGTGAACGCCGTATCGACCTGCAGAAAATTGAGCTGCTGGTTTCGTCTGTGGCTCCAGTCAGAGAGATATCACGTTACGTTGTTATGTAGACTTTATAATTTGAAATTCAATACGCTTGTTGGAAGTGCCGATGTTACGTGCGTGCCTCGTGTTGAAGGTCGTACTGTATTAAGCTAGATCTACACAGCGACTTATGGAAGTGAAATTACGTCCAGATTTCATGTTTTGTTGACCTGCATCTTTGTATAATCTTGTAAATAAAACCAACATGGTGCACAATTTATTTGTACTATATTTATCAATCTCTACATGTTTCGGGCAACTATGGCCCCATCATCAGGAGCAACAACTGTGTTTTTGCGACGCTTGGTACTTGTTATTCTGTGTGGATGACTGCCTGGTATGCAGGGTGCACCACGCTGCATACCCTGTAGAGATTGATAAATATAAAGGGTAAAGGTAAAGAGATCCCGTTACAGGCCCGGTGTGGCCCAGAGGGTGGGTAGAGGTATAGCTCTACTCTTCCATGACCGCGGCACTAGAGGGGGTGAGTGGTCAGCAGCACGTCCCGGCCACACTTTAACCCCGCGAAAGAGCCGGTACCCATTTTACAGGAGGCTGGGTGGGCCCCAGGGCCGGTGTGGACGGGCAGAAAATCTCGTCCCCACCGGGATTCGATTATTGATAAATATACTAAGAATAAATTGTGCACCAAGTTGGTTTTATTTACCAGATTATACTTCTAGATATTTGGGTCTATTTGAAGAGTCATTCTCTGTCTTCCATCATACCGCTTCTTGTATTCTTCGGTAATGAATGCAAAAGTTGTGTAGATCGTTGGTGGCTAAATTGAAAGTACACCAGGGCTTTGTTTATTGCCGTTTGATTTTACGCCTTTTGCTGTAACGCCCCTTACTACCTTACACCACTTCCTAATTTACACCATTTCATTTTCGGTTTAACGCTTTTTGGCTGGTTTATTTCATTTTTAAATAAATGATTATTTTTTTTAGAGGGAATATCTCTTTTGATTTACGCCCTTTGTAATTCATGCACACTTTACTTTTTTCAGGAACAGGGCTAGGTCGTAAATTAAGGCTTGTTGCACTGTCAAGAGACTTGTCCATTATGACTGAGGAAGACAAAGCAACATTTGCACTAATGATTATTCGAATGCGGACATCTCCCGGCACAAGTTAGAAGCTTTTTTGATTGAGTTAACGTGCCCAAAATATTTATTTTGCTTGTTATTTATATACTCATTTGTCCATTTATCTTTTTTTCTCTGTACTTATCTCATGCTATAATAGGACGATTACTGATAATGGAATTTAAATGTTTGTCGAATTCACAAACTAACTAACTAACGAAATAACCAAATTAAATAAGTGAATCAGAGTCTTTCTTGAGAAGTTAACACTGCCTCAACTATTCAAAGAATTCTCCGAATTTTATAAAATCCGAATGTTCTTTACCGCCTTCACAAAAGCCTGCCACAGGCTCCTGTACCGAGCCAGATCAATCCAGTCCACAAACTTCAACATTTATACATTATTCGTTTTGACATTATTCTGCCGTTTATGCTTAGGTCTTCCCAAGTGGTCTCTCTCTCTCTCTCTCTCAGGTTTTCTCACCAAAACCATTTATACACCTCTCCTCTCCTTCCCACGTGCCACATGCTCCTCCATCGTTTCCAGATCTGTCGTACTGAATTTTAATGTGCCGAGGAGGTACCGAGCAAAATCCAGAAATATATTAGGATAGCCGAGATCCATGGTGATTTTTGAACCCTTGACGTCCTGAATACAAACCGGAAGGACGAGCAACCATGTGACAGCGTTTGATATTATATATTTAAAATAAACGTAACTCCGTAAGTATTTGTATTTTGCAGTCATACAACCTTTCTCGAATCTTCGTAAATAGTACGGTATTGCAGCAATCGAATTGACCGACACACACATTCACTATAGTGACTTAGTTACTTGTTGAAATACTATAGCGCTGTTCCAGGAAAAGGACCGTAAATTTCTTTTTGGTTAACAAATCCAGATGTGCACTGGGGCGTACATGAAGAACAGAGCACATTCAGCATGTGGATAAAGGGGGCTTGAGCGTCACGCTGAACGTAAACATTCCTGCTGAGGTTAAGAACGCATGGAGTAATGCTGTTGCTTCTACATAAGTCTTTCATTTCATGGTAGATTAATTAAAACAAGGATAAAGTTAAGTGTCCAGCTGATAAGGAAGATCTCGGTGTGCGACGTCTCCATGCTTTCTAAAATGTAACCAAAAACAATTTTTCCTCAATCGACAGAACATTTATTGACCAACAATTATCTTCTTAATTACAATTCTGGGGTTCCATATTTCTGCGTTTTACTAAAGACATGATCATCCTAAAAGTTATGGCACACAGTGGTATAAAGTAACCTTATTTTACATACCGTTTAAGTTTGGTACCAACATGTAACTTGCATTAAAATACAGGGTCTGACTAAAGAACCAAAATGGTATGTGTTATTATGTTAAACTTAGGCTAATGTATAATGGTTCAGTATGGTGTAAAACACTATTAAAAAGACAGGCGATGTACGACATAACGTTTAGGCGCATCCGCGTAACCATTTTCGCCGTGGAAAAGCGATAAGTACTGCATATTTTGAGGCTGCGTCTGTAGCCCTCGTTGTCACGCTTGCAAAGCGCATGAACCCTTATTATATTGTCATCTGTTACCTGTCTGGCAGGACAATATTTTACAAACATGATCTCATAAAAGTTAAGATTTTCGGAAAAATATTTACTGAACATAAACATTTGTTTGATTTTCTGCACAAGGTTTGTCTGGAATATTTCTTATTCTGAGAAAAACTGGGCGAGTTTTTTGCATAAATGTATACTCCTCTGCACGTGAAGTACCCGTTATTCTTGTCAGATTTTAAAGAAACTAAAACTTTCTCGACGCGTTTTAAAAAAAATACTCAGAAAACAAATTTCATGAAAATCCGTGCAGTGGGATCCGAGTTGTTCTGTGCTGACTGACATACATGACTTGGCTAGTAGTCGCTTTTCAAAATCTTGCAAACACTCTAAAAAGCCGAAATTCGTAGCTAGTATTGTGAAGAAAAGAGAATCGTTGAGTTTTGAAATTTGTGTGGACTGAGCGAAAAGCGATTTGGTTTCTTGTACAATACCTGGAAGTTCATCTAAACCGCAATCTTATTGCTTGTTCCTGGCCTATTCATTTCTGCTCGCTTTCTAACTCACATTACACTCTGCTACATTTTTGTAAGATAGATTGCCGAGTTTCTTAATAGGTTAGTTTTTTTTATGTTTGCCTCGACAGCCCCCAGTGGGCCAGGGCCTCCTCATTCACGAGGTTTCCAGATCACACCCAACGACGCAAGACAGTCGGTAGGACTCCTCTGGACGAGTGATCAGCTCGTCGCAGGGCACTCTACCTGACAACACACAACACTCACAACAGACAAACATCCATGACCCCGATGGTATTCGAACCCACAATCTCAGCAGGCGAGCGGCCGCAGACCTACGCCTTAGACCGCGCGGCCACTGGGACCGGAAATAAGTTAGTTTAGTATTACATTTATTGACGTAACGAAATCCCTGAGGTTGCCCCCCTGAACAAATTCTAAAAATGTTGTTGCCGTTTTGGCGGGTTATTTATTGACCTGCAGGGGGATAGACGGACAAAATGCTGTACATTCATGACGCTCATATTTTATGTATGTACATTTCAGTACGGAATTGCGTTAGAAACTTGTATGACGTATATGACTCATGTTAATTGACGTATGTGCTATAAATATAGCTTTGAAAGACCTTTTAATGAATCCGTATTGAATTAGTATAGTTTTACGTACATTACTGCTGATCATTGAAGTTTATTAAAAGTTACTTTAAGTTCTTCGGCTTGTGAATGGGTCTGAAGTACTAATTGATTTTACGCTTTTATTTGGTTGACGTCATCTTTCTCACAGAAGGCCACTCATTTTCTTAATCATTTAACAACAGCTAACCTACAGTCCTTGCAGTACAGTCCCTCTTGAGCAGCCATCATTCAGCCAATCAAGGAAATCCCCTCCTTTTGTGAATACGAAGGTTCATTACAGTCTTCACAACAGCCAGCTATTGTTCCATATACAGAGCCAAAAGGAAGCACCCAATATTTATCCACCCATTTCTTCAAGACCCAATTTATTGGCGTGATCGCACACTCGGGGAAAGCGCCTTTTACCTTTATCTTGTCTGTCCGTCCGTCTGTTCTCGTGCATCAACTCGGCTCCCACTGGACGGATTTTCGTGAAATTTGACGTTGGAGAATTTCCTTAAATTCTGCAGAGCTTATCCAGATTTCCTTAAAATCGAAAAGTCGTATCGTATAATTGACCTAAAGAGCTAAAATGTTCTTATTGTTAGAATAAAAGCGTTGTCTTCGAGTGAAATGACACCAGGTTGTTATGGTAACCAATTAGGTATGACCAATAAGCGTGCTTGTCACAGTGTTACGTTATGCGTACATTACCTAATTTATGATATTAAGAAATAATTTCTTAATTCTCCAAACATTACAAGGACTACCAAATTAGGGAGGCAGAAATGGGGAGGGCATGTAGTAGGCATGAAGCAGAATAAAAGTGAAGTAAACTTTGGTCTGAGAAGCTTGATGGAAAGGGATCACTTGTAAGAACTTGGTGTGGATGGGATAAGTGTATTAAAATTGACTAGAGTTATAGGATGGGAGAACTTGAACTGGGTTTACCTCGCTCGGGATAGGGATTATTGGCTTTTTCTTGTGAGTGTGGTAATAGAGAGTCTAGGTTTCGTAAAATGCGAGGTGTTTCTTGCCCATCTGAGAAGAGATTATTGTTAAGAAGTGAACTCCGCCTCATCGAGTTGGTTACAATATTGATATAGGCTACGCCTAAGATTGTAAGATATTTTGCTTGTAATATGCAGCTATAAGGTAAACGTACCTCTGTTACTGTGCACGTCATGAAGGCGTATGTGGGTTGCGTGTATAATACCACTCATTCCTAAGATGGTTTGCGCTCCGACCGCTTTACCCCCCCCCCTGTAAAATCCCCAGTTATCCCCTGAGTAGGAAGATGGTTCGACTCAGATTTGGTCTGGATGTTTGGGACAAGAAAAATATTTATATTCTTGGAATCGAAACACTTTGTGTTCCAGTTCACAGCCTAGAATATACATTAACTTCGGCACGTGGTCACAATATGGTGTCCGTCTCATAGTAGATCGTAACGTATTTGTGACTAATTTAACAGACGAAACACCTTTGAAACTGGTGACGTTTGAAGGAGCAGTCGATGACTCACAAGTACAGTTGCACTGGTTTCGTAAGTCAGGTGACGTCAAACTTCATGACGTACGTGTCCCAATTCAAAACTTACAGAATAACCTTTGGTTTTGCAAAGTTCTGTATCGATTCTCTATGACGTCTTTTAGCCTCATTCGATATAATTTTAAAATAAGTTCTCAACTATTTTTGTGATTCATTTTCGCCGTGTAATTCAGTTTTATCAAACAATGCGACCAGCAAGTTATTCAGATTCGCTGATTGCAAACACATTTATTTTTCCACTGCTGCTACACGTTTCGGCCATCTTGACGAACCTTCACGTAGTAGTAGAGATGTATCCCTGAGGGTGAAGCAAGATATAAAGCCCGACAGCATGAGCGAAAGACTGCGAAATCCAATGATTAACCCTTTAAAGACGAAGCGCAGACTGCTTTAGTTAAAGACCCAGTTCGTACTGCGCAGGAAACACTTTTCATCTTGGTTATAAAGACAAATGAGTTTGTAGTGTAAGTGGCACAAGTTGCTGTTTGTTCTGAGATAAATACAAAGCACATAAATACCGTGTGGGCAGAGCGTACGGTTGTTCAATGTTAAACTGGTGGTGCATCACTTAACGAGTAGGTTTTAAATGAGTAATGTATTTGTTATCGAAGATTTTGTGTGCTTTTTTAACTGCATTTTTTTCGTAAGTTGCTGACTCTTTAAAGCAACAAGGTGTATGACGTAGCCCTATATCAATCGCCTCAATGTCTTTTTCACTCAGTAATATGGCAGGGTGTTGGAGATGACTAGTTGCTTTCACCCAGATCCGAGATTAAGAATGGATGGAGCAGTGCCTACATTCCTACATATGCCTTCGCGGTGTGCATAGGGGCAGTTGTATATGACTGGCCGTATGAAGGCTCAGGAGGTTAGGTGGCGGCCTCGCACATTAGAGGTAAGGAACGATCCTACGTCAGTCCATGTGGGATTTATGGTGGAAAAAGTGGCGTTGTGACAGGTTTTCCTCCGAGTACTTCAGTTATCGTCTTTCAGTATCATTACACCAAAGTTTTGTATTCACATGTCCTACATCTGTCACCTACTGTAGTAGCTTAACAATCATCAGTTCTTTATATATGGGAAACACGTAAGTGCTCGTATTATAGATAAGAGCCGAGTTTATCCGTCTGGGTAGTCCAAACTTCGGACTGGATGGCCAATAAATTTGGGTTCAATTTCCGGGGTGAAATTTCGATCTTCTCCAGATGTTAAAGATCTGCTCTGTAACCCATCCTGTCTCCGATCCAGTTATTGCCGGGTTGTGAAGTTGGTCCGCCTACTGCAGCTACTGGGGAGAATAAGAATGTGTCGAGCTACGACTCCACGCCTCCATACCACTGTGGTATATAATTAAGCAGGTGTTTATATCTATCTCAAACTTTCAGTGGCTCTTGGTTTAAAACACCAGCTCCTGCCCAAGACGGATATCATTATGAGGATTCGCGACCGTAAGGTTCACCGGGATCGACATCTTGTTAAGAAGACAGTTTCGTACATTGCGCCGAGACGGCCATTGAAGTGTTAACCTTTATATTTTACAGGCAAGTTCATTCCTCTTCGGTTAGGCTCAACTCGATAACCAAAGAATTTGCCCTGCAGGTTCATTGCAAATGGTTACATGGCATTGCTCAGGCTCCTACGCCTTGTAGTACAGCAGCGCATGTCATTTGAGGTCATTTGTGGTATTCTGAACGCACAGTACATTGCAGGTATATACCACCCGCACAGCATTCGTACGACTATGACCGTGTTGGAGTGGCTTGTAAGGGGTGGGTTGGGGTGAAGCGCGGGGGAAAATCGATGTTGGAACCCTCACTTCCAGAAGCCTGCCCCCTCGTTGGGTTGGAAAACCCGCTCGATTCTCTTGCTGTATGTGCTGTCTACCTGCCTGGGGGGAAAGGGGTTGGTGAACAGTCAGTCTACAAATTCTGTTGATCTCAACACTACAGCCCCCAACCTACCCTGTTACATGACATAGATACTTCTGCTATCCTCCCCAACATTGATTTATTAAGCAATTTGCTACACTCTTAAATTATTGCTTATTTGACAACACCGCTGTGGAAAGGGAAGTTACATCAAATTGATTATAAAGGCCATATGAGTAGCCAGAAAGGAAATCGGACTGGAAAAACGCTGGGATGCCATATGTTTATATGTTTAGAATATAATGTTGGGAAAAATCGAAGTACGACGTAGATAATATATCTTTCAAAAATTTGGAAAGTTCTAAATATTTGGGAAGGACAGTAGCATGTCAAAACAGCGTGCTAATCGAAACAATTTTGCTTAGGAAGGTATTTCAACTTAAAAGGAAGGAAGTAACAGGAGAAGGAGAAATTTTAATAAATAAGATCTTCGTGATTTTTTACTCTTAATCAAATACTTTTTTTATTTGGAGCAACAGCCCCCAGTAGGCCAGGGCCTCCTCATTCACGAGGTTTCTAGATCACACACAAAGACGAACCACAGTCGGAGGGATTCCTCTGGACGAGTGATCGGCCCGACGCAGAGACCTCCTCCTGACAAAACCCAAACTTCACAATAGACAGACATATATGACCCCGGTAGGATTCGAAACCTCAATCTCAGCAGGTGAGCGGCCGCAGACATACGCCTTAGACCGCGCAGCCACTGGGACCGGCTAATCAAATAAAATTAGAATTGTCAAATCATACAAAATGTGATTAGACAGTACGTGGCAAGTATGAGAATGTAGAGAATTGTATTCAGAATATTAATAAGAGGTAAGCAGACAGACCATCGGAACACAACATTATAAAATAATGATACACTCTGCTACATGTTTCGACCGTATAGGGTCGTAATCAGAATGGTGTTTGAAACATATCACGTAAGTACATACATCACATTATAGTAGAGAGATCTCACTTCTTATAAATTATATTACAATCCAGTTTTTGCACATTCAGTTCATTATTAAAACTTGGTGAGAGTAATTATTAAAATTAAATTTAAAATTTGTAAATATTTTAAATTTTACAATTGGTAGGGGTCGGTATTTGATTTTATGAAGTTTTACTGGATGAACTCCTGTGGTTATTTCGTACTGAGTGAAGAGTGAGATGTCAAAGTCACGTTGTGTTTCGATGATCTGTCAGTTGTCTTATTTTTTTTTTATCCAACACATCGGGTTGCACAAGTTTAAAAAAATATAGAAAATGTTGGTAAGAATATGGAAGGAAGTCATTATTGGATCTTAAAGGCAATGAATGATAGTTTTTGAACTGGTTGCTTTTGGTTCATAAAAGGGACTGCTGTTGTGAACACGGTAATGAACGTTTGGGCTTCCAAATAATGCAGAGCGTTTTTTGGCTAGCTGAGGAAATGCCATCTTTTGGAGCTGGTGTCTGTCTGATGGAGTTCTTTTGGCTGCTTCTAACTTGCACCATTTTGTACTTTCATTGCCTTAGGAAAGAGATAAGACGTTAGTTCAGTATTTGGGCAACTCGCGACTGATTGGCGAAAGAAGTGGGAAGGAAATACCGTTGACAGTTTATCTCTCTCCTTTGCTATTCACTTCTATTAGCTTTGCGTCTCCCTACTGTCTATTCTGGAACATACCCTAACACTTGCGAGATTTGAAATTCAAATCCGTGAATATGAAAAATATGGTTTTGACGCCGTTTAGTCTTGTAGGTAGACTTCTCCGAAACGTCGGTATCTTTCAATCAAAATGCATGGCGCCACATCCAAAAAGACAGTAATAAAGTTGGATAACAAATCGTGTAAAATCGTATACGGGAATTGAGAAGAAATTAGGTCACTTCTTGAAATTCAGGTAGATGGGAAGACAAAAATTCAGCAGGTATTAAAAAAAAATTGCTAAATTATAAAACGCATTTGACTTGTGTAGGAACCGCTGTACTTTCTAGAGTTTGTAAATTCGTTAGTAAATGAGACGTCAAACTGTCGCAGAACTGAGGTTTAAAAGTATTTTGTTCTCGATTTGACGTCGTTTAGTTTGGCAGAGAGAGTTAAGTGGCTACTAAACTACACGGCGTCATAGGGTGGAAGGCATTACTGCTGCTGTTAATGTATGTCTGTATTGCATAAATGATGGCGGAATTTTCTAAATAATTTGTTCAAAATGAGCCCTTTGTGACACAGTTCGTTCTTACACGGACTTGTGTTTGAATCAATTTCTGATAGGCAGACGCCAAGATAAACATTAAGGTATTCGTACTGTTCCTGCTATCGACGGAGTAATTTGTGGGCCATATAGTCTTAAATTGCAGCCTGATTTACCAGTCACATGTAGTTTTAATGAGCACTTTACTATTATTTCCGCCTTTCCCCATAGGAATAACGTATAACCGGTAATGCAGTCTACTATACCAACAAGAATTACGCAGGGAGCTGATTCAGCCCCAGTATTACAAACAGCACGCACACATTAGAAATATGTAAAGTATGGATTTGTGGCGTATGTAAAGTGTGTGTACGTGTATTACACACAATGCAAGTTATTTACGGTAAAGGTAAAGGTAAAGTTCACCTACAACAGGCCACGAAGGCCCAGATCGGGAGTAGAGGTATAGCTCTACTCTTTCTTTAAACTCGGAGCTAAATGGGGTGGGTAGTCAACGCCACGCCTCGGCTGCGTTACCCCCGGGAAAGTCCCGCTATCCATTGTAAATGAGGCTGGTTAGGCCTCAGAGCCTCCACCGCGATTCGATCCCCAGACCGTCCAGCCCTTAGCGAGTCGCCATACTGGCTGAACTATCCAGCTCCAGTTATTAATGGTATTCAAGAATTTTGAATTTGTTTATGATCCTCTTTGTTGTCTGTTTGAATTCAACTCGAAGAATTTGTTTGAATTTTCGTCACTTCTATTATCGCTGTTTTCTGTCTTTGGGTGGATGGATAGATGGGACGGATATGTGGACAGACGGACAGAGGGATGCGTATGTGGCCTTTATGTGTAGTAATAATGGAAGCAGGACGATTCTCTTAAACATCTATACTGTTGTACCAGACTTCACGGAGGAACATTTTAGAATGTCACCCGTTCACGGTAGTTTGGTGTCGCAAAGCTGTGATGTTGGAGGTAATGAGCAATGAGTTGGTGCCAGTCGAGTGTCAGGTAATTCGATAACACCATACAAATAAATGTAAAACAACATTGAACGAACGCGGACAGGCCGCACTTCTCGCAATTTCGTCTCACAAACAGTCACAAAAATATAAATCAGTTGATGTACCACGTAACCACATTACACCGGCCCCTTCCTGTGTAAATTAATTTACAAACTATTGCCAAAAACAACCGGAAGTGGTGCAAGTGTTCCTGGGAGAGTAATGGCTGGTGTGTGTGGATCTAATAGGCGACTTGAAATTGGGTTGAGTGCCACACTAACACGATTACTAGGGGAGGCAGGGCTCACTTAGGCTTAAAACTATTTGCCTTTCTCCAAACCGACTTCGCCTCATGGCCGTAGTGTAGAAAGGAAAAGCCGGATTCTACTAGGAAATTCAGTCCGTGAGATTGGAGAGTTGCTGTTGTCAGAAGAGACGGTAGTGACAAGTGGAAGAGAGTTTTGGTTGTGGTGAAACAGAACGTCTGTCTGTTCTGGAACAGAAACATTATGACGTCCATAATATTGCTGCATTTGAGGGGCAGAGACATTAAGTGGCAGTTACGAAGGCTTAAAAACCTAAAAAATTTGGCAGGCCTGAATGGTTCAGATGTTCGTTGGGGGGGGGGGGGCAAAGTTTAAACCTTCTATTTTCTTTTCGGCCCGGGGTTAATTTTTAAACTTTTTTTTTTTTAAGGCAAACCTTCCAATTTGGCTGGTGTTCGTCGCCGTTTGGGGGGCAG
>Ga0136643_10002225_pt1 | contig 24944 bp, 20 predicted proteins | sample TergutLab28metaG_FD_96883 | JGI IMG/M metagenome (GOLD analysis project Ga0136643, IMG submission 96883) | Labiotermes labralis P1 segment gut microbial communities from Petit-Saut dam, French Guiana - Lab288 P1 (version 3) (version 3) | ecosystem: Host-associated > Arthropoda: Insects >... | reverse complement strand
GTATAATATAATCAACAATGAAATAAAAGAGGAACCATAAATATAAACTTCAGTTTACAAACAAGCAGCTTAGAAAAACTGTTAGTACTCACAAAACCCAAATGAAATGCTTATCTTGCATGTTACATGTAAAGGATGAAAAGTATGTAGCAAATCACAAATGGTGCACATAACCCTCTATACCAAAGGACCTTCCAAATGGAAATGTGTCAAGTAACTTTAATTATTAAACAGCAATTGTACATTTGTAAACACATAAAAGAATTCAAGAATATTTGACAGAATTTTCTTAAAAAAAATGTGAAAAAAACATACAACAAACATGACCATACACAAGATGTACATGGTATGCAGAAAATTCTATTATCATTTAGTTAATAAGAGCAATTTTTGAAGACAGCATCATGGATGTAATTAATGTCAGTTTACATGCCAATTACAAGACCCTGTCTGAATTAACACATGATTATTGTAACTGCTGTAGACATAGAATCAGAGACAGTGCAATGCACTCAGTCATGGTTCTTGATGTGTGTGTTCAGCAGTGTCTTGGTAACAAATGCCTTGTCACATAATTCACACTTGTATGGTCGCTCCCCTGTGTGGTACCGCATATGAATTGACAGGGATGAAGACTGTGTAAAACCCTTGCCACACTCTTTGCAGGTATAAGGCTTCACACCTGTGTGACTGCGCTTATGAACACTCAAATACTTGGATGTGTTGAATGCTTTGCCACAAATGTCACACATAAAGGGTTTCTCACCCGTGTGAATACGCCTGTGTGTTTGAAGTGATGCACTACTTGTCAAAGCCTTCCCACAGATATCACAGATGTAGTTGGCTTCACCTCTGTGAGACCGCATATGTTTCAAGAGTTCACTTCTAAAGAAAAAGCTCTTTCCACATGCTTCACATGGGAAGCGTTTGGCACTTCCTTCTGGGTCATGAATAATCTTATGACGTACCAAATAATGCTTCCTTAGGAATTCCTTCCCACATGTTTCACATTTGTGCTTCTCCCCTCTGTGGTACCCACCCATGTGACCCTGATATTCGGCATTTGTGTAGAAACCTTTCCCACAAAGTTCACACTTGAATCTGTATTCTTGTAAATGTCTCTGTCTGTGCTCTTTCAGATTTGCTGCTGAACGACTTGCATGGCCACAAATATCACATACGTGACTTCTAACCCCTGCATGACGTTTTTTATGTGCGACAAGTTCATGTCTTCTCTTGTACTTCATGTTACAAAGGTCACACACATATGGACGTTCCGAGGTATGTGACACCATGTGCTTCTTTAGCTTGTGCATTGTTGGGCACACCTTCTGACAAACTGTGCAATGAAATTTCTTTGGAGATGAATGCAGGCTCATGTGGATATATAAAGCATACTGATCTTTGTATATCTTTTTGCACAGTGAACAGGGGAAATTCTGTCTTCCAAACTGATCTGTATTCCCTGAAGCCAAACTATGAACATTCTGTACAATTATAGTAGACTTCATGGAGTCTTCTTTTTGTATAACAGTGCTGTCCAGCATTCCTATAAGAACGACACCATCGGGTATCCACCTAGAAAGAAGACAGATTTATTATCATGGTGTTATTGAATCTATAAAAATACTCTCAAAATGTTTCAACCAGTAACCCGTTCACCAGTACTTTCATTACTACTGGTAACTCTAATATTGATCATGTATTGTAGAATGAAATCTGCCATGATGCGATCAACCATCATCTGGTAAATATCACACCATATCACACCATATCACACCATAATGTTATGATTCATACAAATATTTGAAAGTGCTATAATCATAACGTTTCCAATGAAATACTCCTGCACATTGTTAAATATCAGTAGAGGTAGATCAGGAGGTAACACTGTACTCTAACCAAATCTACAGAAACTTTAAGGAAACCTGAGGCCTAGGAAACACACCTGCACAACCCAGAAGCAATCAAAATAGTCGTAACACACCCACAACCTCAACCACAAAGACAAAGAGTGAGTGGTCTGGTTTCACTGCTATCCTCCTAACATTTTTCTTCATCACATGGCCACCATCACTGATAAGCACACCATGTCACACACCTTCACCCAAACTCCCACTAATGAACCTGCATGTTCTGTTTCATTCATCTTAAGAATGGTAAATGTATAGCATGGCAAGATGTTACAACAATTTCAACATGAGGCATGGCGAAACCCTGCAATTCAAAACCAGAAAATAACCTGTACACAGGCTCCATAATTATGGAAGAATATGCCACTTAGTGCGAAGGGACACAACGGCCTGTGTAGCTGGTGGGTGTAACAGTTGAAACAGTACCTGTAGAATTTAACTGTTGAAACAGTAAGATAAAATTTCATCATTTTACTTTCTTCAAGTAATGAATCCCAGAGTTGACAATATCAACATGTGTAACAATAACAAATGCACAAGAAAATACTGACTAAACAACAAATTATAACTGTTAAAGCATTCTATTTGCATATTGTAATATGAATCACTGCTGCAAACTGACTACATGTACCATGATTGTATGTAGTTTACTGAGTCTTTTCACACGATGGTAACATATAGTAGAACTGCTTTAATCTGATGCCAATAATATGCAAGGGATGCTGGATTATTAATCTGCTCCTACATTTCGGCTGCAAATCAAGTACAGGATTATTCCACTTGGATATCTCTTACACATACCGGTTGAGGGACATCGGGTTTCCCTTCTATATTTTTTTGAGTCTCTCCAATTTCTACCAGTGATGCAGAAGGACCAGGAAGAATGTGGATCAGGAATCTACTCAATTGAAGGTGGTGGGGGTGGTGGTGGTGGTGATGATGATGATGATGTAGGATAAAATGGGGCAGAATGTTGTAGATGCTGAAACTTCCAGGCTTAGGACTATTTTCCTCAACTGCTGATTATCAGGATTTCTGGAGTATCAGCTTCCAGATAAAAGGAAAGCTGCTGTAGTGCTTAGTGTGAGCTATGTTCATAGCCTTCCATTTCTCTCACTTTCTAATTATTAAATATCACCCTATCTATGCAACAAACACACAAGCGCATGCGTGCATGCACACAAATGAGAATCATAAAACTGCATCAATCCAAACATCCACATTTAACAGAATTATTTACTTCTGGGACACAACACAGCATCAATGGGTAATCAGATTGCAACATACTGAGACACAATAATGTCCTTGTATTCAAGGAGTGAGAAAATGACCTTGAATTGTCCTACAACAATTTAACCCTTGAAGATGAGAACACTGTGTTGCAAAGAAACACTGGGATCCAATTAGCAATTGAAGCAATTTCCTTGGCTACACCACTGCAAAAGCCTCATAAGTAGCATCAACATTTACGTTCAGGTGCAGCAATCCTAGAATATAATGAGAAGTGCAATGAAAAGTGAAGCATGAATAGAAAATTTCGTTTATAAACCAACACCTTAAAAGAGTCCTGGTACTCACACAAGCAAACTGAAATGCTTAGCTTGAATGTCACATACAACGGACAGGGAGGATGTAGTAAATCACCAATGATATGCATAGCCCAACACACAAAACTACAACACAGAAATGTGTCAAATAGTTTTAATTATGAAATCAATCATCACAATCTTCTAAACACATCCATAACTGACACCATATTTCACAGGATTTTCTTATAATTACATGAAATGTAAAGTCAACAGTAATGAATCTGACCATAGTATATAAGGTACATGGTGTGCATAAAATGCTATCCTCAGTCAGCTAATAATAGCAATTTTTGAAGACAGTGTGTTGGCTGCAATTCATGTCAGTTTACAGCTCAGTTCAAATTCCCCATCTCAATCAATACATGCTGACTAAAAATGCAGTAGAAAGAAACTCAGAGATATTGCAGTGTACTCAGTCATGGTTCCTGATGTGTGTCTTCAGTAGTGTCTTGGTAATGAATGCCTTGCCACACAATTCACACTTGTATGGTCGCTCCCCTGTGTGGTAGCGCATGTGAACTGATAGCGATGAACACTGTGTAAAACGCTTGCCACACTCCTTACAGCTGTATGGTTTCACACCTGTGTGAGTGCGCTTGTGAACACTTAAATAGTCAGACGTGTTGAATGCTTTGCCACAAACGTCACACATGAAGGGTTTCTCACCCGTGTGAGTACGTTGGTGCGTACGGAGATAAACTCCACTTGACAATGACTTCCCACATATATCACAGATGTAGTTGGCCTGTCCTCTGTGAGACTGCATATGTTTCAAGAGTTTGCCCTTAAAGAAGAAGCTTTTCCCACACGTTTCACATGGGAAGCGTTTTTTATTCCTTTCTGGGTCATGTATCTTCTTATGACGTACCAGATACTGCTTCTCTGGAAATTCCTTCCCACACGTTTCACATTTGTGCTTTTCCCCTCTGTGGTACCCGCCCATATGTCCTTGATATTCAGCATTGGTGTAGAATCCCTTGCCACAAAGTTCACACTTGAATCTATATTCTTGTAAATGTCTCTGTCTGTGCTCTTTCAGATTTGTTGCTGAACCACTTGCATGGCCACAAATATCACATATGTGACTTTTAACTCCTGCATGACGTTTCTTATGTGCTATGAGTTCATGGCTTCTCTTACATTTCATGTTACAAATGTCACAGGCATATGGACGTTCTGAGGTATGTGATACCATGTGCTTCTTCAGCATGTACATTCTTGGGTACACTTTCTGACAAACTGTACAACAGAACTCTTTTGGAGTTGCATGCAGTTTCATGTGGATATCCAATGCATAGTGGTTCTCACACATTTCTTTGCACACTGAACAGGGGAAATCTCCACTAACAAACTGGTGTACATTGCCTAAAGCCAAACTGTGAACATTCTCTACAATTATAGCAGAGTTCATGGAGTCTTCTTTCAGTATAGCAGCAGTGTCAGGCATTTCTACAAGACTGACACCATCGCGAATCCACCTAGAAAGAAGACAGATATATTACAATGGTGTTACTCAACTTAAAAATTCTGTCAGAATGCTCTGAACAGTAAGCCAGTCACCGTTATTGACAGAAGAAGAAGCAACACCAATACTGATGATGTTTCTTAGTACAAAGTTTGCTGTAGTGCAATCAATTTGGACTGGTATATACCACAACAAACTGTTAGAGCCAATGAATTATTTTGAAAGAAGTGTTTAAAAAGCTTAAAATGAAACACTTCTGCATCAGATCAACAGCAACTGGATGTATATGAGGAGGTATCCTACGTAACATAAAGTTCTGTGTAAACTAAATGCTAAACAGACTCATTACCTTTTGAATCTTAATATTCTCTACTAATGAAAGTTTTAATTATTAATACTCATGTATTATGTGAAGATGGATCTTCAGGAAATGGGATGCGGGGGTATGGACTGGATCAAACTGGCTTGGGATGGGGACAGGTGGCAGGCATTTTGAATGCGGTAATGAACCTTCGGGTTCCATAAAATGCGGGGAATTTCTTGACTAGCTGACAAAAGATTAGCTTCTCAAGAAGGATTGTGCTCCATGGAGTGAGTGAGTGAGTGAGTAAGTAAGTAAGTAATTAATTAAGTTGTGTATTATGTGTAATATTAATGTGGGGGCATGCATGCACATATACACACACACACTCACTCAGGATCAAGTTTGAACTGTCAAATCTGTGTTTAGTGCCATAATACCTTGTACATTAAAGGATACAGGAGTTGAAATTTGAACGAAAAAATATACAGGATGTGGAAAAACAACAAGCCCAAACTTTGTGAGGTGATAGGGGGACCAAAACAAAGATTTATTGTCAAGGAACTATATGTTGGGGATGTGTCCTTGCAATGCTACGGACCATCAAAGTGGGTCTGACTAAGGTTGGAAATCAAGCAAAACCATTGAAGTATTCTGAAAAGAAGTTGCATTTCATACCAATTTACAGCAGAAGTAAAACCGTACGGCTGACGGCGAAGCAGCACAGACTGACACATGTGCTCAAAAATGCTAGGTTCCTGCCTCAGCAATTAGGGAAGTGAAATACTCTTCAGAATCAATATCTTACCACCACTTACAATGATTGCTGGATTGGATGGAGAGGGCCCATGGTTCAGCCTCCTGGGTCACCAGACCTCACACCAATGGACTTCTTCCTATGGGGCCATATTAAAGCCTTGATTTACATATCAACAGTTGATTCTGAAGAGGATCTTATTGCCTGTATCATTGAGGCAGCAGTAACCATCAGGCCACAACCTTGTAATTTTGAGCACACACGTCAGTCTCTGCTGCGTCATTGTTGGCTGTGTATCAAGGTAAGTGGCCAAATGTTGAACATCTGCTTTAAACTGGTATGCAAAACAACTTTTTTTCAGAAAACTTCAGTGGTTTTGCTTGATTGACAGGCCGTAAAAAGACGCATCTCTGACATATAGTTCCTTCACAATAAATTTCTGTTTTTGTCCCCCCTATCACCTCATGAAGTTTGGGCATGGAGTTTTTCCACAACCTGTCTACACCATGTGTAATAATTCCTTTAATTGTACCTTCCTGATAAAGGCTGAATCAGAGCTGAAACATGTCAGAAAAAGTATAATGTAAAATAATGTGTGTGTGTGTGTATTGCATAACAAGTGTATTTTGTAGAATTTAATAAACAGTGATGTAAAACACAAGGAAGATACAAAGTAATAAGATGCGGTTTTTGATTTTAGTACGTATGGGAAAAATTTCCTGCTTCAAAAATGAGATCCACATTTCCTGATGGTAGAGCTGTACTGGTATCCAAAGACAGTTTCCTGGCTGCCAGCAATTTTATTCCAGTCTATTCTTTTGTAATAAATTGTTATAATTTTATTTTACACCTAATGTTATCACATATACTTTACAGTGCTTATTCAAGAAGCATGCACCTTAGATTGTGATAATGCTGGTACCGAATGTGGTTTCTCTAACCACTAATTTCCCACAAAGCCTTAGTCATACCATGGCTCTTCCACAATTTGCATGCTGGCAGTTCTGGAATGTAATCTAGTTATTGAAGGGTTTACTCATAATAAAGAGGTGATATACCATGTACCTACAATCAGTCTTTATTATTTTGATGCTCAATGTGCTTGAATTCAACAGGAAGCATGCATATATGGATGAAGTTCAGGCAGACATGTCCTTATTTATAGTTACAGCTGTAAATTAAAGCAGTCACCTAAAATGCAACTGGAAAAGGTACATGTCCAGTGACTATGTGTTTTAGTTTGGTGGTTTCAAATTAAAGTTCCTGGATGTAATTTTAATGGACTGGTCTGTTTGGATATATTCTAGGTCAGGCCGATCAACCTGCAGATTGCAGACATGTTACTGGCAACACAGCGTAACATGCCCCACAGAATGGCATTTGAAATGACAAATCTTTCAACCCTTTCCATGACAAAGCAATATAGAACATCACAACAAGCTTGAAAAATTAAAGTTGTTTATTTATGGAGACATAAATTACGTTATTGACTAACTTTGTAAAAATGTGTTGAAAGGAGAGACACCCTAGCCCAGTAATTCCCAAACTATGCACCACGGTGACCTGGCATATTTCAAAATAATGTTTTTTCTTTCAATTTATGTGTATTATTCCTTCAAATGGCTACTAAGTTGTTAGGACAAGTAGTGATGAAGTTGTCTGGACCTAACTACATAATAAACAGAAATGTTACATATTTCTTATGGCCTAGGGGGCTGTAACAAAATTGCAGAGACACTAAGGGCGCCATCAACTGAGAAAGTTTGGGAACTGCTGCCCTAGTCTATGTTGTTAATTGTATTTTGTATACATTTTTCCTATGTTCGTTGGTATCCCACACTTTTATCACACATAATGTACAGAAACATATACAGGTAAAATTGTACACTTAATTTTAAACAGTTGTTAATTCTTCATTCCGTGTATTGAATTTCATGTTGCTCCCTTGCCCCCATGCAGACCAGATTTTTCCACAGTTGCCTCTAACTCATAAAAGGTTCAGCAGATCTGTTCTAGGTAAATATTTTTCAAAGAATACTTTCAAAATCTTTGTGAAGTGGTTAACACTCAATAACAGTAGTAACTACTCATTAGTGATCTGCCACTACACATTTATGCAATGCTGAAAAGTATATTCATACATGTTCAGACCATACAATTTGTAGCTACAATTACTTGAAATAGCATCACTTCCTTGCACTAGTAGGTGTGGTGGCAAAATTTTAGTAATGGTGTCTAGTTTCATTTTAATGTATTGTAATATCATGGTAATGTCAGATTCACAGTGATAGCTCACGTACTTCCGTTGTTGCTTCTCTTCCTATACAATTTAATGAAATGGAAAATTATTACAGAATTTTAAATGTAGACTATAAAAGTTTGCTCTCCCTTATACTACTTTCAGCCCAAGGAGAATTATAAAGTGGTGCATGTTAGTTACACTTCTAATGCATGAAAACGTACGTGATGGAATTCTATTTGCAGGTCTATGAACAAACAGATTGTATTCATATTTTGCATTGGTCACTCCCACACTGACTAACTACATTTTCCATTTGTCTGGTATGAAATTAATGCAAACGTGAACATGAGCTAAAACTCACATCTTTAACATTTTGACCATGAAAACTGAAAAACGATGTTATATGCTGTTACTGATTTTACTTCTCAGCCCTCCTACATCAGTTTCTAGTGAAATGAATACTGTTTTGTTTAACCTTCAGGAGACAGATTTATATGCCAAATATATATCTGGATGGAATCAGTTTGTGTGTCTTAGCATGGACAGTGAAACTGCTACCAATGAAACGCACATAGACCAGCATATCACACGCTAGGCCTTTTGCCAGTACATTTCAAAGACCAGTATGTGCTCTTGTGGGAAATTAAAGGTCAACAATGCTGTGTAACTGTATACATTACATAACAATAAATAGGTAAGTTTAATGTAAAATGTGAACTTTATGCAAGGAAGTAGTTGTGACCATTTTTGAAGAAGTATCTTGGCATTTACTGGTGGGCATTAACAAATATCATATAAAGTCAGTGGTAGGGCCAGTATCTGAGGCAGGGACATTCAAGAATAAAGCAAGGCACTAAGTCCTCAAACTACAATGAACAGTGTATCATTTTTGGTTCCTCCTGTAATACAAGACTAGTTCACATGAAGCATTTTAATTTTCTGTATTTGTGATAACTGTTGGATTGATACTACATGCTACACACAGAAACAAATAAGAAGACCTTCAATGGAAACATGCAGGATTTGTAGCTGATTTATTTAACACTCTGTGTAATAATTTTAACACAACAGAACATATACTATATACAATAAATACATTCTGTCTTTTGGTATAAAATGGTAATAAACAAAAACTGAATAACAATGAGGATAATCATCCAAGTTTATGCAAGTGCTGACTCAGCAGCCCGAGGGCCCATTACAGAAACACCACAAACATATATTAAAGGAGAAAAGTGAACTATAGACAACAGACTTGAGTAAGACTTAAAAAAATTATACTACCCACATGAGGAACAAAAGTGCTATGTCCCTATATCAGTAAATATTCTAATGATACAACCATCAACAGCACAAACAGTCTTCTACTTGTTGAACATTGTGAAAATTTCTCTGTGTAAAATTGTCCTCTGTAGGTACAGGCTTTGCAAAGGGTTAATTTCTCATCCACACATTCATAACAATATCTAAAAATAAGAATCAGAAACTGGGAAAAAGAAGGCTGTCGGCTGAATGGTTTGTTGTGCCACACAGAAAGACAGACACATATACTAATATTGCATATTTCACAGGCACAGGCTTGACTGATACAATATTAGTAGCACACAACTAACAATAGTTTCTGTAATTACACTCAATGATTATTTCATTTAAACTTTAATTACAAACAATATACAAAATAAATGCTCATAATCTGACAGACTTAGGGTTAACTGCACACTCAATTCACACTCATATTGTACATATTTACATCCCACCAAGAAAACAGTTATCCTCACTTCACAGGACAAGGTAGTGGATCAGGCAAATCATCAGCCTTCATATCGCAATATTTCTTGAGTGAACGGGCAGATGTTCACCATACCTAAAGAATATATTCAGTTTCCTTGTCATGTTAAATTTTCTGTGTAAAGAAGCGTTGATTGTAACTGCTGCAGAACCAAATTCAAACATACTGTGAAGACTTCAGTCATGGTTCTTGATGTGTGTGTTCAGTAGTGCCCTGGTAATGAATGCCTTGCCACACAGGTCACACTTGTATGGTCGCTCCCCTGTGTGGTAACGCATGTGAACTGACAGCGTTGTACACTGTGTAAATCCTACGCCACAGTCTTTACAGGTGTAAGGTTTCACACCTGTGTGAGTGCGCTTGTGGTCATTCAAGCACTGAGAAGAACTGAATGGTTTGGCACAAATGGTACACATAAAGGGTTTCTCACCTGTGTGGGTACGCTGGTGTGCTTTCAGTGATGCACCACTTGACAGTGCCTTCCCACAGACATCACAGATGTAGCTGGCCTCTCCACTGTGTGACCGCATATGGTTAAACAGTTTGTGCCTCAAGTAAAAGCGTTTACCACATGTTTCACATGCGAAGCATTTACTTTCAGGATCATGAATTTTCTTATGGCGTACAAGTCCCCTCTTCTCTGGGAATTCTTTCCCACATGTTTCACACTTGTGTTTCTCCCCCAAGTGGTACCCACCCATGTGTTCTTGATACTCAGTTTTTGAATAAAAACCTTTCCCACAAAGCTCACACTTGAAACTATATTCTTTTAAATGCCTTTGTCTGTGACGTTTCAGGTTTCTTGCTGAACCACTTGCATAGCCACAAATATCACATGTGTGATTCTTAACCCCTTCATGACATTTCTTATGTGCTACAAGTGCCTGGCGTCTCTTACATTTCACGTTACAAAGGTCACACTGATATGGACGTTCTGAGGTATGTGTTACCATATGCTTCTTCAGTGAGTACATTTTTGGGTACACTTTCTGACACACTGTGCAATGGAACTCTTTTAGAGATGTATGCTGTTTCATGTGAATTTCCAATGCATACTGGTTCTCACATATCTCTCTGCACACTGAACATGGGAAATCTCCACTACCAAACTGGAATGTATCCCCTGAGGCCAAACTACGAACACTCTGTATAAGTATATCAGAGTTCGTGATGTCTTCTTGTTTTATAGCAGTGCTGTCAGGCATTCCTACAAGAATGACACCATCCGGTATGCACCTAGAAAGATGACAGATATATTACTATGGTGTTTCTCATTTTGTAACAAATTATGTTAAAATGCTCCAAAGAGTAATCCATTTACCAGTATTTACACAAGTGCAATCTACACTAAAATTATAGTGTATTTTTGTATGAAATCTGCCATTATGTATTCAACTACCACACAGTAGTAAATATCACAACAAATTATCATCCAAACAAATGTTCTAACAGCAGAACCTCAGAAAGCTGGTCATGAAGCATTCTTGCACTATGTTCAACAACCACTAGAGTTTTATGATCAGGTACCAGCTAACATTCTACACTAACAAGATCAAAAAGTCAACTTAAATGGAACTGAAGCACTAGCAATTATCCCTGTATAATTAGAAAGCCATCAAAGTATTAAAAAAACTGCCACAACTCCAAACACAAACTACAAATTTGATCATCATGTTGTATCTGTTCTCACCACTGTTATTTTACTTTTCAAACAGTCTTCCTTGCATGCCTGTGTAGCTATGTGTTTTGGGAGAGCTGTACTGTCATCAGGAGTCACTTATTGCATTCAATCACAAGACATGCAAACAACAGCAGTCTCATTTAACCTCTTTTCCTCCATACTTCTTCATGGCCCCTACCAATGGATAGCTCAATACCACACCACACACCTCTACCCATCCATACTCCAACTATATGAATGTCAACATTATAATTAAAACCAACTACCTGTACTATTCTTATAATTCAATTTTACAAAAGTTCAGTTATAACAAGAGCGAATTAGTTGGTTTTAACTGTAATAGTCACATCACAATGCATGGTATGAAGAACAAAAAATATATGAATGTCCACTTTCTGTGTATGTCACATTAGAATTGTAACTGTAACATACATCAAAATGTTGCAACAGCTTGAACATGTGACTTTGCTAAACCCCACATGCCAAAATGTACAATAGCTTGTATGCTGTCCACATATTAATGAAGGGATATACCACCTAGTGCAAAGTACAGCACAGATTTGTGTAGCTGTATGGTGTAACTGTTGCAACACTGGGATAATATTTCACTGTTCTACTTTCATCAAGAAAACAGTCCCCACATTAAAATTATAGATGGAGAGAGACATGCACAACTCATATGGAAACAGAAATATGTAGACTGTAATGCCCTACTGAACCACAGAGAAGGAAAAGTAGACAGGCACATTCTATTATGGAAACAGACTGCTGTGGACTGCACAGCCCTGCAGCACTGCACTGGCAAACACATAGACATATTCTAACATAGTATTTCCCACAGGTTCAATCTTGCCTGATGAAAAAAATTAGTGGCATACAATTGAGAATTAAACGTTTGTTACTTGCACTGAATCATATTGAATTTAAACTCAAATTACAAATAATATTACATAGAATAAATGCTTATTAACTGACAGAATGTGCTGGAACCATCATGTAGAACTTTATTATACATACTCAAGATATACACAAAGTTGAGGTTATGAAAGAAACGAAGATCCTTACCCAGTCTTTTGGGTTATGATACCACTGGCATGGTACCTACTGATATGACTGAAATATGGCAAGTCATACACCTCAAGACCACAATATTAATATAGTATGACTAATAATGTATGTTCTACATGTTTCATAAATTCAACTGATTTATTTTACAATGCATATATTTCAGCCACCCAGAAACATCATTAGCTTTAAAAAAAATACATATATTATAGTATATCTCCCATAATGCAGAAGAGCATATTCAATCATTAAAGGACTGTACCTACAGAGGTGATTCTGATATATGCACAAACAGTCTGCAAGTTTGAGAAAATAGCACTGATATTATAATATCAGGTCAAGGCAACAGTTTTTTACACCATGCTCGAACACTTGAGTAATTTCAAGTTTAGACATCACTAAGTATCCTGACCATGTAACAGTAAACAAAATTTCCAAGCTTTTACTAAGCTGATGAAATACTGTAATACACCAAATAATGTAACAAAATGAAGCACACAATTGTGGGTGTCTTCAGTGTCCAAATAAGAAATAATAATAATGCATATTATAACAGAATGCTGGAGAAGGCATGATGAAGCACAAGGAGCAAATGGCACACTACACAGGAGTGGGTCTCAAGAGTGAAATGTGCCGCATGCTCCTTAGCAAGAAATTTCCCTTACATGCACCCGCATATGAACACAAGGGGAAGCATACTTGCCACAATCTTCTTGCTTAACCTATACCAATTCACCTGCTTCACATTTATGTGGTTCACATTTACATCCCAGGAAGGAAATGGTTACACTGATTTTCTAGGATGAAGTAGTGGCTGAGATAAATAGTGGGGCCTTGAAATCAGAATGAAATTACCTGAAAGAGCAAGTAGTATTCACCAAAGTTTACCTGACTGAGCAAATGAGTGATGAGTACAGCTTCAATACATCTAAACACATTTTGATTCACTCAGTTATGGTGCATGATGAGTGTGTTTCCTGGTGTTTTAATAACAAGTGCCTTACCACACAATTCATACCTGTATGGTAGCTCCCACCTGTGGTAGCACTTGTAAATTCTAATATATTGTATAAAATCCTTGCCACATTCTTTGGGGGTATAAGCCTGCCTGTGTCATTCAGGAGCATAGTATGAGTGTACTATTTACAGTTCCTAGAAGTAACTGTTGTTGCCATAATCCTTCAAGTATTCCTGACAAGAATGACGTATGTTCAACTGAAGTACCTAAGGGCAGAACAGAAAAGACGAGACAGGCAGTGTATGTATAAACATATATTGAAGGGCATTTATGTAACCATAGTTGCTGTGCAAACACAATAATTATTACACATTCTGGGTGTGTGTCTTTAGGCTTAGTTATCCAGCAAGCAATGCACATGTGCTGTATCATATTTTCACCTGTGGCTTGTCTGGGTGTACAATATTTTTCCACATTTATCTCATAAACAGCACAATTTTCAGAAAAAAAGTTATTGAACATAAAGTGTGTGTTTTGATTTTCTCTAAAAGGTTTGTTAGAAACATTTCTTATTCTAAGAAGAACTGAGATATTACCACAAAGGTACATAAGTCTTCATGTAAATGAGCCGTTATTCTTGTCAGATTTTAATGAAACTTGAATTGTCTTGACATATTTTTGAAAAATATTAAAATATGAAAATCCCAAGTTGTTCCATGCAGACAGACATGATAAAGCGAAGTCACTTTTCACAACTGTGAATGTCCCCAAATTATGTCTGTTAAATTAAGTGGAGGTGTTGGATAAGCCACATGTATCACAGCCAAGGGTTGCAGTCATATGATCAGTGTTTGAATTGCCTTTATTACATAGCCCCTAGTCAATGTCAACATTATATACTGTATACCTATATAAAATGAGTCATGATATATTAAACCATCAGTAATGAGTAAACTTTATAATGTACTGTTATCAGCCAAAAGTATGCTTTTAAAGCAACACCCTGAAAGTGTTTATGTTAATGAAATATTACTACACTATGTTAATAGTGAGTATAGACAGTGGATAAAATCACATACAATGTCTACATAAAGACAACAAAATAGACAACCTATGTACAATGTTATATTGTGGCAGGTTCACATAACCATTGTTTCCATGGAAACACAAAAATACTTTCCCCTTCTATGGTTGTTAGCATACATGTCACTGTCAACAATATTCAAGTGTTCAGTAATGCCATGGAAATGCAACAATGGGTTCCCTCTGCACTGCTGTCAAGTTACGAAATATTTCACACTGTATGAGTGTGAGTCTGAATACTTGCCTTAGTTATTTGTCATGTAAACAACATATTTTCTGCATTGTATTATATCAGCATCAGTAGCCTGTCTGGCCCCATCATATTTTTCCACATTATTTTCAGAGAAAACTTATTTAGTACAAAATGTGGGTTTTGATCTTCTCTGCAATTTTTGCCTATAACATTGATCAGTCTAAGAAGAATTCAGTGAAATATTATCATAAATTTACTTAGGGCTTCATGTAAAGAACCCATTATTTTTTGGTAGATCTTAATCAAACTACAATTTTTTTGACAGTGTTTCAATCCTCAACTACCAAATTTCATGGAAGTCTGTCCAGTTGGGGCCGAACTGCTCCACGTACACATACAGACATAATGAAGCTGAAAGTTTTTTTTTTTTCCCACAAGTCTATGAAAAGTGCCTAAAAATGTATCATGCACTATGAAGTAAAGCAGTGGTATGAATAGGTACAGGAAGACATTGCTGGAAAACTCAGATTGTATTAATTTCTTTATTTTCTTCCACCAGTTACAGGGTTGAGAGTGTCATCATGTGTACAAATTTCAGTGAAAAATTGCAACTCAGTATGACAATACATCTGTCACAATTCCTGCTGACATGTTCCAGTGCAAATATGAGCTGAAATGTGGGTACACTGACAATGGCTTGTGTGTACTACTCATGCTTGCAGGGCCAGGACAACGTGTTTCCTAGTCCACAGCTCTTACCATAACAACCATCATATCTAATGACAACCAGCTATGTCAATATGACGTAGAATTTGGCTTCCAAGTGATAAAACTGATCATCTGAGAGGATCTGATCACTTTTAGTGAAGTTTCTAGGCTACCTTCCCTTCTGATGACATATAATCTATGCAGCTATCATTAACAATGAAGAAATCAGATAACATGAACATGAAGCGACAGTGTCAGATACATAAGCAGAGTTATGTTCTGACTTGGCAAATAAGTGTGTCAGGCTGCTCCTACAGAACTGAATGGTTTCCTGGAGACCAAGTTAGCCTTTAGCATACTGCCTTTTACAATTCAACTTAAGTGCCTACAGCACTACAGTGTTTTTCCTTTCAGATGAAAAGGATGTACAATGAAGGGAACAACAGTCTCATTCATCTGTTAAAGGGTAAAAAAGACATTCATTCTGGATGATTTGTTTTGTATAAGCTTCACTTTAGAACAGACACATCCTGCTACAGATGTGATATAGGAACAACACAACAAGTTGTCAAGTGCCATTATGTTGTCAATGCTCTTTATATAAGCAAAGTGGGAATATAGACAAAGCATGATAATTTTGGTACAGTCACTCTCTTATTGCCTCCAGATTTTCATTTGAAAGTAAGCTGCCTGGGTGACCTGTGACCCTGGATATTGCACCCTGTCATTCAATAACAAGACATTTTCTCACAATCAAATGAGTCATTCTTGGTAACTTCAAACCACAAAATTTAATATTTCACCACTAAATATCACAACTAATAAGCTGATCACATCCACAAGAGACAAATATAAGTAAGTCAGTACTCATTAGAAATTGGTAAACATACTGTGTACTGTAAAGGTAAGCAATGCAGAGATCATGGTGGCAATTTTTAAAGTAAATAAAATACCAGACATATTAGTCTGCGTAATAGAGCTTTTGGGATGACACACATCTGTAATGCAAGGAGTAATAAAAATAAAATAGTGCTTCAAGCATCCACCTCTTTAAGTTATTATAGCCCAGAAGAACTCAAAATTCATATATACTTCAATGCAAACACTATTGTGTGCATTTTCACATTTGTGTGTAAAGACATGAAAACAGACGTATGAAGGTCAACGAGACTCAGACATTTTGTACATAATAATATGAGATTACTTATACAAGTATGCGCAAAGGGACATACTGCTGAGAATGAAAAACTTGATGTTTGCTGATTTAGCTTGGTTCTATAATGTGAAAAAATGGCAATAATGAGCTTCTTGATTAACAACAACAGTTTATTCAGGAAGGGTTTCTTGACTTGAAATGACAAACACTTTACAACAGAGGAAGCAGCACATACTGGAACAGGAAACATAATTAATTCTCACTGCTGGGGAGGATAAGTAATAAGGGGGAGGGGGGATAAACATGTCTCTGTATGTGAGTACCTCACAAGGGGCACAATGTGAACTTCAGTGCTTTCTAGACCACAGCATGAAATAGTATTCAGTTTGTGTTCAATGAGCTCTACACTAGGAAAGCTGTTAAAATATTAGGAAATCAGGACTAACAAAAGAAATCGTCAACAAATGAAACCTGATGTATAAATGACATATCTGTGATTTGTGCCCAAGCAGAATATAAGCTACAGATATTTCTGCCATTCCTGGATAGTATTCAGCAGAACATTTTAATCAACACTGGGAAAGAAAAAATTGCCATTTCTAAATCTGCTGATGAGAAAGATACAACAAAACTCATCCACACTGGTACCTAACTCCATACCAATTTGAATCATCTGCAACACACATATTCATGATTTTCAGCACCTAAGAAATACAAACCAGTACAAAGAAGATCCACATCACACTTTAAAGGAGAAAATGTAGATTCATAGAAGCAAACCACCTGGCAGGGCTACAATGCCACATATGCACTCAAGCCACATATGACCAGCAGACTGGGGCAGAAAGCAGCAGAGTGGAGTTCCTGAAGTTGGTGAAATGTGACCTGGGAAGTAACTGCATTCCATGTGAATGCAGGTTAGACACAGAGCACCACAGAAACCACAAGCAAAGAAAATGAATTTCACACATGCCTCCATTCTTCCTCAACTGCTTGAACTTGAAGAAGAAGACACTATAAACCTTTGAAACATTGGGAATTACTGGCCCAGTGACAGTGTGTTACATAATGGAAGAGTTTAATTGTGCAGCAGCACTGCTGTGAGGAAACTCAAATGTTACACATCTCCGAAATGTGTGACTTGAGCTCCAATTTCACACATATTTTATTCGGTGCTTACTCACTGTGAAAGTTTCAGGCCTTATAATAACCAAACTGCTCTACTCCCACCAAGCCTACAATGAACAGCCTGGGACAAAATTAAGACAAGAACTAATAATGTGTGAAATACTGAAAGAAGGGTTTTTTTCACAAACCTGCCCCAGATATATCTAACACATAACATCTACTCGGATCTATGAATGACACCAAGAAGTAGTCTCTATACCCAATACATGCCACTTGTTTTATGAGGGGTATTTAGGAAATGTCTTGAGACAAACCCTTTGCTGCATATCTCACAATCGTGTGGCTTTTGAGCCATGAGGTAATGTTTGTGGACGATAAGCACAGAACTCTGAGTGAAAAACTTCCCACAGAGGTCTTGCCTCTGTGTGTGTGTGTGTGTGTTTGTGTGCATGTAGTACTGGACACAAAAATTTCACCTCTTGTTGAATGCTCTTCCACAGAACAGAAAGATGAGTTTCTCACCTGTATGAATTAGTCAGTGAGACTTAAGGGACTCTTTGCTTGTCATTGCCTTCCCACACACACCACAAATGAAGTGGTTCTCCCCAGTATGGGACTTAATGTGCTGGGATAAAAAAGTTTGATAAGCAATTATCTTGCCACACTCTTCACACTGGAATGGATTCCCCAGTTGCTTCCACCATGGCACATGAGTCTTCTTGTGTGCTATGAGGTCGGTGCAATATGGGAAGGACATACTATACCTGCTACACTTAAATGGACATGCTCGTGTATGAATGTTCTTGTGCTCTTGTAAATCACTATTTGTATAAAAGCCTCTATCACAAATCATTAAAAGATCTCGTTCTGTGATTTTCCATGTTTGACTTCTGGATTGCAGCAAACCCACAAACATCACAGAAATAATTTTTCTCAACAGTATGTATTCTTTTGTGATACTTTATCTAGTATGAGAATTTGAAAGGCTTGTTGCACATGTTGCATGAATATGGACGATCATCGCTGAAGGTTCTCATGTGCAGTGTAAAAATCTTCCTTGTGTGAAGATGCCCGCAACAAATATTACACTTGAACTCCCTGTGAATATTCTCATGGAACTTCATACTTGCACTGTTCCTGAAAGTTTGCCCACACTTACTGCAGACTATCCATTTCTTGTGGAATGTAGGAATTCTACAGCTACAGGGACTTCAATTAATTTACATTTTGTTCTGTTAGTTACTGAGGTATTAAAAGTTTTAGGTTTTGTCAACATTTTATGCACATTCAGATTCTTGCCAAACATAGTGGTGCAGTTGTCATGACTGTCACTGACTAACCTAAGAAGAAGAGAAATGTACAACAACATTACCTACCTACATTATGTTCAATTAGTTCATTCTGAAAATGCATGTCAAATTCCATACCCATGGTGCATCAGTTATTCTCTGTGGCATGATGGTTTGGTCATCAGGGAAAACACAATGCTGTTCAGTTGAATGAAGAAGGAGCATCAACACGATATCTATATATCACCAAAGTAGTACAACTTTGCCATATGATGCATTGTATAATTCACAGATGCATACATATGTCCATCATGCTATCTCATAAATTAACAAGAATAATGGAAAAGTGTAAATAAAAGGCTGTTCCTATTAGGAGAAAAATCTAGAAAAAAATTATTAATTTTGAGTTACAAGAATAGGTTAAAGCTTGAATCAATTCCTATTCTCGTTATATTGTGCAATTTCAGTCACACTCAGGGAAACCTCAACTACACTTTGGTATTAAGCAATACAGCACCAAATACACTATCACTCCTCAAAAACGAATCTGTCATGTGAGAAATAATTACACCAAAGGATTCTTTCAACTACTCTGATAAGGTTCACTCTGTGCCTATCTTTGTTTTGGATATCACGCAGCAAATCTTAATCTGGGAGATGCAGGCCACTTACTATCACCATCCTGTTGACACATGATGACTCAAAGAATCCCCTACCCTCTGTGTTAAGGATAGTGCTAATGTGATTGATATAAGGGCGAAGTAAAAATCTCTCATACTACAGATCAAAGACAAGGATCCCCAGTGAATATATGAAGCAGTGTCAATGTGTACCTTGGGCAAATACGTAACAAATAAACTAGAAAGAAAAACATCTGGATGCATGATTTCAGGATCTGTCATGAAGTAGGCGAGATCTACACTCTTCTGGGTTCACCTATAACCTATCGGTCCCATCTGCAAGGGTCACAAAATCAAGAAGTAAGGACCGATACATTGCTTCAAAATTTCGGTAAGGAATTGCTTCTATACACTTTGTAATAACCCACAAGAGCACAGATCTCAAACTGTCTGGATATTTGGTGACCCTAAGATATACAGAAGTAGGAAATGGAAGACAGCTACACAAACATAAGTAAATTCATAAATGCACAAATTAAAGAAGAAAATTCCTTGCATTGTGTTGCGAATGCTTGGTTGGATGATCCCATCTCCCTCCAAGGCTAGAGGTACTGCTGATCATGATCATGAAAATTGCACTCCTGAGAGTTCCAAAAAGAAGGATACTTAAGGTAATGGTACTCCCACCGTGACTAGAATCTGACAATGTACAGTGTTAAATACATGTTTCAATTTAACAACATGCCATGGTCACATACTTTCGAACAGTCTACTGTAGTTTATCTATGCACATATCAAATACTGGCCTGGCTCCATTATGTCTTCACACTTTAAAGAGTGACATTCTGCACATATTCCACACAAATGCAAACAAAATGTTAAGAGTACTTCACATGCATGTTAAAATATAAAAGAGTGTCAAGCTGATTGTGGTCCTATTGATCTTGATTACTCATCACTTACAAAGTGCAGTCATAAAATTAAGCACTCATTAGACCTCATAATTCCTTTCTCCTCTTCTGGCAACAAGAAATAGGTAAATTTTGGGTTCTTGTGACCGTCCATCATGAACGTAGGGTGAAGAGAATTAGATACCAATCAAACACCACCGGCATACACATATAAACACGAAATCCCAACTATGTTTACTACTCATTACTCCACACAAAGACACTACAGCTCTCACATCTTACGGTTTTTTCCCCCTCTTGTTACAGTGCAGAACACCATATGCAGTAGTATACAGTCTTGTTCTCCTGATGATGGGCATAATGATGCCCGAAACATGTTGAGATAGAAGTTTGATTGTAAACATCTGATTAGTTGCATATTGTTGGTTTCTCTCTCTTCACCCTAAGAAATAGGTACTACTTGAAAATATGAGAGATATTACATGCCTGAAATATGCAACGACTTATTTATTTATACCATGATCTTAGCACATATGAACTCTCATGCACTTTGTAAGGTTCACATACAAACAGCAGGTGGCCAGCAAGCCTGCATTGCTCAGTGCTCCCCCCCCCAAATCTTCCTCATCAGTCCATCATGTTAACAACCAAACACATACACATTATTCAGATGAGAACTGTATTCAACTTTGAAAGTGCTAATCAATCTGTTTCAAATACACAGCATCTTTAAATGCATTTGTAACAAATTTTTATGTCTGTCACAAAAAGTCACCTATCATGTCTATGGTATGCACATAGCCCTGGCTGAATTTTTATAACTGGGACAACTATGTATAATCAGAGGTTACAACAATGCATGACACTAATAATGCATGTAAATAAGCTTTGAAACTATTACATGTGAGCAACATCCTACACTGCAGATTCTGACATGACATTTTTTTTAAACAACAAGATGTTACACAAAAAATAAGATTTGTGAGATCTGAGATTCTTACAGTGGTGCTGCTGAAAATTCAAGTCTCCAGGGTTGTAATACTATGTTGTTGGGTGGGTAGTTCCCAACATTTTGAACAAATGCAGTGCTTTCATCTTCAGGGTCAAACAGTCCAAGAAGAGTACTTACATAGGAAATTGGGTACAATGGGTGTGGGCAACAAAGGTAGTGAAAAACTGGGTGTGCAGTGAACCACTGGGGGGTATAGTGAAATGCACTTGGCAGAGACCTGGTATGCCGGATGAGATGTTATAACACAAAAATAACAGATAATTACACAAGCCACAACACTGACCAGTTGTAACCAGTTCGATGGATGTCAACCAGTTGTGCTTCCATCAATCAATAAATAATCAGTTAAATCACCATCTCACACAACTGTATACAGCTGTGCACAGGAGACAGTAATTTAACTGACTGCTTACTGATTGTTGGAAGCACAATGGAATGACATTTATCATACTGACATTATATGTCTTTGGCATTTATGGTTTGTAACTGTGTGTACCAACATGAATGATCACCCTTCTGCATGTCTTGTTAGATGTTACAAAACTAAAATGCAGCCCATACGTGTGCACACACACGGGCAACACTCATGCTTCAGATGTGATAAACTGTCTGTTAATGTTCTCTGTTTTTACCTATAACCATATAAAAATGTATCATGGTCATAACTGTACAAAAATTTTACAATATCAAAACTCTATAATGCATATTATCACATATAAAGTGTTAATTACACTGCTCAAAATTCAAACAAATATATTTATTACAACACAATCTTTTTGAGTTCTGATATGAAGTCAAACACTTGAAATTTCAAGTTGATCTAACAAAGTACAAAAGCTATATCTAGGAATCCCAGCCAATTTCATGGGCTCTTACGTTACTGTGATGCATCAAATCAACGGACTACCACTCCATAACCTTTAAGGAACTGTCCAGTACACATACAATACTAAAGTGGCACAAGACTCATGATAATGAATAAGATTCAATTGAGCTGATGAAGTAAACAAGATTTGTTTATAAATGTAACAGTATTTAGTCATCCCTGTAGCTTACTGTATCAGACAACAATGGTGATGGTGCTCATTGGAAATGTGGGTCCTGTAGTTGTCAAAAGGGAAATTCAAAATTAAGATACAAATATATAATGTGGTACATGCCCCAACCTCACATTCCATCAAAACCCCTACTCCTACATTCCATGACTTTTCTGGTGCGTTTTCAGCAGTGTCTTCGAAACAAAGTCTTTGCTACATATGTGACACTTGTAAGGGCGTTGTCCTGTGTGATATCGTTTATGTATAACCAAAGTTGACCTCTGTGTAAATGTCTTGCCGCACTGCTCACAGACATAAGGTTTCTCCCCTGTATGTGTACGCTGATGAATTCGCAGATTGCTTCGTTTGTTGAATGTCTTACCACACAGATCACACACATATGGCTTCTCACCAGTGTGCGTGCGACGGTGTATCTGTAATGAGGCATTGCTTGTCATGGCCTTACCACAGAGGTCACAAAGATATAACTGGTTCTCACCCATGTGTGCATTCATGTGTATTGTGAGTGATTTCTTGTATGCAAATACTTTGCCACATGTTTCACATTCAAATGGCTGCATATCATGATTTAGCTCTGGATGATGTGAGCGCTGGTGTGCTACTAAGTAGTGTTTGTGGATGTATGCCTTGTTGCATGCATCACATTTGAAAGGTTTCTCACCTGTATGAATCTTTTTGTGAGCCTGGAGCTCACAGTTTGTGTAACAACCTTTCCCACATTCATCACACTTAAAACGGAACTCACGAATGTGTCTCTTCTGATGGATCTTGAGGTAAGCTTTGTATATTGTTGCATAGCCACATATATCACAAACATGGTTCTTTTCCTCGGTGTGTATCTTTCTGTGGCCTGTCAATTCATATGAACTCCTGAATGTCTTCTTGCATATTTCACACATATATGGGCGTTCTTTGGTGTGAATCCTCATGTGATTATACAAGTTTTTGCAGGTTGGGAACACTTTCTCACAAACTGAACATTTGATTTCCTTTGCCAGATCATGAGATCTCATATGAAACCCCAATCTGTTCTTGCTATTAAATGTTTTTCCACACGTGTCACAAGTATGTCCAAAACTGTTACTTCCTGACTGACATGTCCACTTCAGCCCACCATGGGGTTCACGAACACTGTATTTTTCAAACCCTTTCCTTCCCGGATTAAAATATGTTCCAGATGGTTGTTCTGGATTGCAATCACTTTTTGTAGGGGTCCATGTTGAGCTTCCACCAGAAATGTCTGTGTGATGGAAGGTTTCACTTGGAGACCTAGAAAGAGAAGAAATATAAAAAGTTCTTCACACATTAACTTGACCCCGCGTACCCAGTTAGAAATACAAATTAACTGTGACACTAATACCTTCCAAAACTTCATGCACAGAGAGGCATAATATAACAATGACACTGCAGAATCTCTCAGGTAACATTACAATAAGATGTGGACACCCTTTTGTGTAACAATAACTAAAACGTTCATAACCCAACATATTTTCAAAAATGTTCATTAATCATCACAAATTATTTCTGCAACAAATACAACTGAATTAAAATGCAGTACTATTACCATGAAGATGGAAGCAACAGGCTACTCCAAAAGATGGCAACTCTACTAGCCTACATGACATCACATGAAAGATAACAGTCATCTACATAGTCACCACTGTAAGAATCTCAAATATCAAAACTTTTTTCTAAGTGCATGTAACTGTTGTTTTGTTACAGTCAGTGTATTGTAAATCTCTTGCTGGTTGAATGCTTTGTTGCAGTTTTCCTAATACACATAATTAAGTCTTAAGACACAATACATTACATATATATATATATATATATATATACAGAGTGTCCCAGGAGGAATGTGCCAGACTACGGGAGGGTGTTCCTTATGTTAAAGTATACCGATATAACCCAAAACACCAATATCCTAAGTTGAACGGTTACGGAGATAATGGCCAGAGAAAAGTGGGGGCTTCTTGCGGTTCCAAATACTGCAACCTGCACAGCTGATACGTCACGTGACAATGCTAGC
>Ga0136643_10002224_pt1 | contig 24951 bp, 15 predicted proteins | sample TergutLab28metaG_FD_96883 | JGI IMG/M metagenome (GOLD analysis project Ga0136643, IMG submission 96883) | Labiotermes labralis P1 segment gut microbial communities from Petit-Saut dam, French Guiana - Lab288 P1 (version 3) (version 3) | ecosystem: Host-associated > Arthropoda: Insects >... | reverse complement strand
TTCATGGCTTCCATTGTGTCATCATCCTCTGTTGTGAAGTTTCTCATCTCTAGTTTCCCCTTTGCAATACATAATGTTTTGCACTTTTCAATCCCAAATACCATTTTAATGTCTCTTGAAAAAGTGTGAGTGGGCTGTAGAAGTTCTTGTAGTTGATTGTAGCTGCATATAGTTTAATATAATCTATGTATAAGAGATGGTTCAATCGTTGCATTTCTTGGTTACCAGAGTGTATACCAAAACCATAGTTTGTTCTGTTGAGCAGATAAGAAAAGGGGTTTAGTGTAAGGCAAAACCATAACGGGCTAAGACTATCCCCTTGGTATATTCCTTGTTGTATACGGATCGGGTCACTCATAATCCGATGATTTTTCACTTTGACTTGGAGGGTAGTTGTCCATTTCTTCATTATTATTATTATTATTAGTAGTAGTAGTAGTATTAACTGCAATTGGGTTGACACCTGGTGGCAGTGGTTATTTTACATGTAAACAAAATATGAAATTGATTACTAATAAATTTAAATCGGGAGGGCTACATGAGAAGCATGTAGTGGCAACTTGGAAACTTGGGAACCATCTCAGCATTTGCTTACAGGCACAGGGAAACCAAGAGAAACCTGTGTCGAGGTGGCTGGTCGCAGGACCTTCTGAACACTGACTTCTAGCCAGCAGTCCGGCATCAAAAGTAAAAACAGCAATACACACATAGTGCAACAAATACACATAAGATGAAGATTACTCTCCCCAGGTGCCAAGAAACCTAGCAACACCATTGGTCAACTTCATGCTCTGGTTGCTTGGGTCTGAATGTTTTGGAGAAATGTTTCTTGTACCCACACATACCAAAACAGAATTCCTTGTTACCCAGCCCATAACCTAGCTACTACTAACATTGATTATGCCACACTCATTACCCCCCCCCCCCAAAAAAAAAAGGAACATCAGAAAATGTCTACAGGATTTACACTTTCATAAGTAACTCAGATGAATGTTGAAAGGAAGATTGATTTTCTGCTACAACAGACCCCGCACTACGCATCATGATAAAGTGGAACTCAGTACAATTGTCATGCCACTGGCAGTTGTTCCACCATTTAGCTGCATTAACACTAAACATCTTTCCTCCTATTTGCAGAATATGTGGCTTACAGTTTCTAACTGAAACTCATGTAATTTTAGAAAAACATGCTATAGGTTAGCAACTACTTACCATAGTAGATCCAGCTAGTAACTGGCGCTACTGAAACACCACACTTGAAGATCCCTACTCTGTCACGTGCCAATGTCATCGCTGTAGCATACCCACCATAGCTCCAGCCCCAGATGGCGATACGGGTGCTGTCTATAAATGGAAACTTATCTAGCAGCGCCCTGTAATGGATAGCATGGACATTTATTGAATGCACAGTGTTTGGAAGATCAATCTGCTATTTTGAAACAGTAGTTTGTACCTAGTAGTAACAATGCAGTTGGTAGTGAGAAATAGTTTTAGTGATTTTGTGGCCTGTAGAATCTTCATGTTTTACACAATCACAATAAACTACAAGGTCCTTAGTGTATTTGAAGAGTATCAATGGTGACTTCCCCATCTGTTGTAGATGGCAGCAGGCAGCATATCAATCGCCACTATTTCAATCTGCAGTAAGTCATGATCTACTCATTTTGTTTCAGTTTATTGTAGTTAACACTAGGATTTTACTAGCCATATTTAAAGGTGCTAGGAAATTTTTTCACATGTACTGTAGTTAACATTCAAGGTGTTGAAAATGGTCTCCTTCAGCTCACAAACAAGCATGACACATTGTTCATTACATATCAAAGTTCTACAGGTGAAACTGAAGACCCTACACCCTCAAAGTCATCTTATCAGGTCGTTTTCAGTGGGAAGATTGCTGTAGTACAATTTGTCCCTTGACACATTCCACAAATAAAAGTCATGTGAGTTCAGTACTGGAGAATGAGGAGGCCACAATATGTACTTATTATTCCATCACCAACAAGATAATCAATGCAGATAATTGTCTTGAGTGTTCATAAAATGATGTCAGAATGTTTGTAACATATTGGTGTAAATTTATGGTCTCCAAGAATTAAAAAAGGACCCAATAATCCTCACATGCCTACGTTAACGTCATGTCCTGGCAATTCATGGATTAACACAAAATGTCCTGCAGGCCAATAAAAGTTATTCTCTTAATTCATGTTTCAATTGAGATGAAAACCAAGCTTTGTAACTAAACAGAAATAGTGTAGTGTGGGGTCTATATCTCCACCATGAATCTGATGACTGCTGATAGTGCAGGCAGTGGCCAGTTCACTAGAGGAGCCATATTCCACATGATATGATAGCTAATGTGAAGTGACCAATGATATGGTCCACATAAACAAAGGGCCCCATACAATCACCTAAGCAGCTAAATTACTAACTAATACATAAATTGCTAAACTAGCCTCAGTGTGAAACTTCTGAACATTTGATTGTGAATGGGATGATGTTTCAGAACCCAACTTTTCAACTCAAACATTACACAAGTTTCCATTAAACACTTCTGTTACTTCCTAACTCGACCTAAAACTACCGAATGGAGTCTTCTCAAGAAATTCACAAATACAAATTTAATTATTCATGCCATATGAAAAGTAATCCCAAGCAAATTCTTGCATAAGGAGGAGATTCCTAAATTTTACTCATAAATGACTACAACCGGGGTATGAAAACCCAGCAGTATGATATGGGCAGTGGACAAGGAGCACAAACAGTAGAGATTAATAATGCAATACAAATGTTCTGAAAACTTCAGATGACAGCATTTTGAAGAAACAAGCATATATATATAGGAGGATAACAACAAAGGACAGGATATGGATTGGGATTTGATTCCACTGACCCAAAATAGGATACAGCTTAGGGATGTTGTGAACATGAACAAGAATCTTCCAGTATGACAAAAGGTGGCTAATTTGTTGACTAGCTCAGCTACTTTAAAGATTGCCTGTGTCACGTGCACTCACGCAGTAACATCAATCTGGTCGAATATCTCCACTGTGCCCAGATGCCGGTAGATACTAAACTTCAATTTGTCTCCTTTCAAGCCAGAGCCCCTGCCATCGATGAGACCATATATGATGCTGCGGTTTGTGGTTAGGTAGGCACCCCAGCCCAGCGTAAAAGCATCAGATATCTGCACCGAATCTGGCCCTCCATACCTGGAAGATAAGTCAGGTAACAAGTGAGGTCACTTACTGGAGGGACTGTGAATGGGTTTCTGGTTTATTGTGCACTGTAAAAGGGTAGGCATTATGGAATACAACGTTTTTATTCTGTTTTGTGGAGCAGCCCAGTGGAAGCTGCACTTACTGAACATAATGCTGAGAGTAACCTACACCAAAATATCAGTAGCATGATGACTCATGTTACTGGCTTTTATGTCACCATTTTTAACTGCGAGACTGTGACTGTACTTACACGTAAACTAACATGGGGTACTTGGTCACACCGCTGGTGTCTGCCTCAGGTGGCAACCAGAGGCGTGCTTTTGCCACAAATCCCTCAGCCACAACCACTTCAGTGTCCAATATCTTTGGTAGGTCTCGACCTTCAATTTTCTGTCTCAGACTCTCATTAGTTTCCCACACTACAAGTGGAGAATCACTGCCTGTCTTGTACAAGGATACATGAGGTGGATCTGGGCCAGAGCAGGTCAACGCCACATGGCCCATGTCGGTGCTAAACGAACCAGAGGCATAGAGGCAAGCACGTCCTTCTGGAGTAAGTACACTACATGACAGGCAATAGGGGGCACTACTTCCATCTGCTGCCACTGCATACACATGGCGCTGTGAAGGCTCATTTTCAGGAGTCGACTGGTAATAACTGTATACAAAAATGAAAGTGAAAACAGGACAAGAAAAAATATAAGTGGCAGAAATTAAGTACATGTAAATGTCTCAACACAACAAGGAAAAAGCAAAGTGTCTACAAGGGTGGAAACCTTCCAATTGAATCGTCCTTGACATTATTCACTTTAATTTATTCTTGCACATAATCAGACAGCTTATCCACCAATTTTTCCAATGAAATTAACTATCAACAGGATATATAGCTTATATCTGTAGCTCAGCTATATTGTGCAGCAAGACAGTTTTAGTACATCCTTATAACTGGAACTAAATATGGTCATGGGAAACAGGTCCATGAAGCATGAAGTTCTGACCCATATTTGTTTTTGAGTCAACTTTCACTATTTTCTTACTCGCATGAACTACCAACAGGATATTACAATGTACTTATATACTGACCGACAACAAAGCTTGCTTTTCTTGTTTAGGTAAATGTATATACCTTAGACAAACTGGCTCAAATGTTGGCCGACAAGAAAACTGGACACTATCTTATGTACTTGAAAGGAAAAGAAGATATGACCACATTAATGAACCTTCGAGTTAGATCAAATTTGGCAATTTCTTGACTAACTGTGTGAATATCATCATTTCAAGAAATAATTCATTAGTAATAAGGGAAAGAGCATTATTAACATTAATTGATAAGAGAAGTTGATTACTTAAATACGAAATTTTACCTGCTCCAACATAACTTACGAAAGAACAAACTCTTGGAGTAAAATACATGCCAAGTTCATTGTAAAGTGCCAAACTAACCAACAAGACACCTAACGCAATGAGAAAACAAACTTTGAAGTAAAGTGATTGCCTCAGCAACTGATAATTTTTCAGGTAAATTATTTCTTGGATTAACTGATTCAATAGTTCATCACCATGTCCACAAGAGCCCTATGTTATTCCATAACTGCTCCAGCTCAACACTGTACTCATTGCAAATCCCATTATTAAGTACATAACTAATATCCTTGATTCACTATTCGTTTCTCGTTTATCCAAATCCAGAAACTCACATAATGTCATTGATCTTGTCCCATCCGTAGATGTTTGTCACCACAGACCTTCCGAAAGTGAGGGGCCTCTCCGTCGCCAAAGGATCTTGTACTGATGAATTCCAGGAAAGCAATGTAACCTGAGCATAATTACCGAACACCTGGCCTTGATCCTGGGGCAGAATTGTAACTAATCGTCTACCCAAGTCATCGAATGTTGGAGGCACGACGTCCAGCCATCCGGCCGTTTCAGACATTTGGTGTATCTGAAGATATGCATTGATCAATATTGTTTTCTGTCTGGAGGGACAGTGGCTATAAATGAAAATCTGGATCTCAATGCAGAAAATATATGTTAACTCACCGTTTGCTGGTTGATGGAACACACAGAGCCTGCTTTCTAAATGTGTTCTTGGTGATATTGTGTCCTTCATTAATCTTCGGCTTATTTTTTTTGCAGATATAAGTCTACATTTACAGTGTAAATCGACATTACAAATATATTTGAGCATTAATCTCAATTTCTGATATCGATAAAGATAATTGAGTACAGAATTATATCCCACAGAACCACACATTACTAGAAAAATGTTTACTTTAAACATAAACCATACCAAAAAGTTAAATATGGAGTTCACTTGAAAAAGAACTCAGCAATATTTCAAAGACTGTAATTGGATGGTGCTAAAGATGTGAAAGTTTCTGACACAGTGACCACTAAACATGGCAGGGAATTTTGTAAATATTGGTAAACTGATGGGAAATGAAATTTGGATAAATTTCTCATTTTGTCATCCTTGTTACAGACTGTCTGTAGCCACTCAAGTGAAGAAGATAATCAGTGTGCATGGTAAGTGAATAAGTATAACATGCTGTTGTGTATGTAACACTGCATTGTGTACGAAAATGTGCTAGGTATCGGCTCTTCCTACCTTATTTTTTTGTGGTTATTCACAAAATAAATTGACAAAACATTTATAAAATAATAAACGGTTCACCTCAAGATTAAATATTAAATCCCCTTGATATCCAGTGGTACATATATAACCCATAAATGTTCAATGAACGAATGGGTGATACAGTAGCAAATGTCAAATGACGGGAGAGGCCATATGAGTGTATGTACACACACACACTCACATGTATATATACATGCACAAACATAGGTACTACTTACTGTGTAACAGTCTGCAATCCCCATGGAGCATATTTGCAGCACTCCCAGGTTCTGTACTCGGTTGGTCCAAATAACAGACACCTCGTAGTTGTTTACCCACCCGACATCGTAAAGGATGTGGTCGCTAAAAACAGGGCTCAGCTGCTGAACCTCATTTGGAAAATTCCAGGAAGGTTCGTCAAATTTCGATGAGTTAATTGTTTAGATGACAGAACGAAGAATATAAAAGAAAGGAGAAAAGAAAGAAACAGAGAAGAGGAAAATGCATGAAGAATAAATGATAGCACAGCATACAGAAGGATGGAGAAGGAAGGAAAAGGAACCAAAAATGAATAAAAGGAAGGGATACAGAAAAGCATCGCAAGAAGCAAAAAGTAAGGTAATATCTGATATCCTCACAGTGGTGTCGCTGAAAACGTTAACACCCTGTTGCCTGATAAGTAGTTGTGACACTTCAAAAGATAGTTTTTCCTTCACATCAAAGGTCAACAGTCCACTACGAATAGTCTTGCTGCCCCTATCAACCAAACACTTTATGGCCGACCTGCTTACCAAGGTTTTCTCCAAACACCAAGCTGTATCGACCCACCGGAATGGCTCCCCAAAGAACTGAACTAGTCGGGGCCTTTGGAAGCGTCTCGGTCTTAATAAAGAACACCACAGTGCTCTTTGACACACAGATGGCAATTCTCCAGTCCCGTAAACAGCGATCAAATTTGCTGAGATAAATCTGTAGATAGTTGACGAGCAGCATCGGCTGGTGGAACATGACTATGAAGGCAGTGTCAACCGCACATACAGCCAACTCCACTTCGCAGGAAAGTTTTGGCATGTCTGTCATGTACAGGCTAAAGGAGAAGTCGAAAGAGTCCACCCTGAGCCAAGCCATCTGGTATGATATGACAAGTCGATATGGCTCATCCGAAAGTTTTTTTAAACATCTCTAAATGGAGATAGGAACAAATAGTTTTCACCAGGTGAGTAGGGAATTTGAGAGTGGTTACCTTGTAGAGGAAACCGTGGACAAGTAACCGTGCTGGAAGGTAGGGCACCTGTAGGTAAGGAAAATGGGGTGGCGAGCCATGTAACATCCCGGAAGACTTGAATCTTTTAAACGAACTTAGGAAAAGACAGAAAAGAGGACAAAAGCAGGATACAGCGATACTTACTTCGAGATGACGTCGACGGGGGCCGGAATGTTAATGGCGTCAGAGGAGAGGTCCGTCAGGTCCACCACATGCAGTAAGACCTGCGGGTTTGTCGTGCCAGGCTGCAACACAAGAGTCAGGCTGCTCAGTAACTAAACTTGTGGAAAGACAGGAAGAACGAAACGCCTGCACAGTCGGCCTAGACAGACCCGTACGTACGATATGTCGGAGATATTGCCGCATAAGCCAGGCGCTCCACTGCGCAGCCATGGTGCCCGTTGCGTCCAGTAGTTGCCGTTTATTTATTCGCCCCCCCCACCCTTAGTTCTCAAATAAACTGATGGATCCCCAGAATAATAAAACGCATACATTAAGACATTAAATGTGGTTGATCACGTTGATGATATGTCCAATCCAAGGAGAGTATCGTCCAAAAAACACTGTAGCCTAGCGCAACGATTTCCCTTTTTCTGAGTTCTTTTATACAAATCATTACTCTACCAAATGGAATTGAAAACAGAGAAGAATAGTCATTTTTCACCACAATTTGTATTAATAACACTAATGATGGCGTATTTTCTCGTCAAAAAGCCACCGAAAATTTGGGGTGATGGTGGAGATTAGTATCGTCATGTCCTACAGTTTACTGAGGAATTATCTTCACAGCTGCGGATCTAGGTGTGACAGCATGACGTTAAGGCATTAGCTGGAGTGAGTAAGAACATCGTGATTAGCTTAGGTGTTTCATATTTTTCCGACAAGGGAAATCTGGTTGACATCGCTCACCTTGGGGTAACGTATATTGACGGTGTCAGAATACTGTGACTCGAGGCTACCCGGCTGTCCGTAAAGGAAATACGAGGCTGTTTTGACATCCGTGTCATCGAACGTAGCGAATGCCAAAGATGTGCCGTCCGGAGAGAACCACAGCGCTGAGCCCGAACCCAGGACCTCCTCTGAAAGAGACATAACTCTTTTTAAAGACGCACTGTGACTAGTCTCAGGGTCTTATCTAGAAGAAAGAGGACGCCAATTACACAGTCAACGTGTTTATTTCCAGAACGATATCTAGAAGAAACATAATACTTCTGACATGCTCATTGTATTCAGGCAGAACCGATGTTAGTCACCCGCGGCTTCAGTGCTGCAAGCAGAACGGCAAGATGAGTCTAAATGAGGAGCTGCGAAATTCGACGCAAACGTTAATGAAATAACACTATTTAAAATTCGAGCATTTTTATTGAGGAACAGGCATGATAAACAAAAAACCTCAGTAGAAGCAAGCGGTTTTTAAGCGCGTTAGCAAAATTTCGAAAAGCGACTACTAACTACGTCATGACTGCCTGTCCTTCCGTCCGCATGATACAACTTGGCTCCCAATGGACGGATTTTCATGGAATTTGATATTTGAGTATTTACGAAAATCCGTCGACAATATTCATGTTTCATTAATATCTCAATAGAACGACGGGGACTTTACACGAATACCAATATACATTTATGATCATATCTCGCACAATTCTTCTCAGAATGAGAACTGTTTCGAACAAAATTGTAGAGAAAATCAAAACACACACTCCATGGTCAGTAACTTTTTTTCCGAAAGTCGTGCGGGGTATAAGATAATGTGGAGAAATGCTGTAGAGTCGGAGAGGCCACGGATGCAAATATAACACGGCGCATGCGCTTTGCGTACTGAATAACTAAGGCTACAAACACACACTCAGAATATGTAATACTTATTGCTGTTTCATGGCAACAATGGTTACGCGGACACGCCTCAACACTGCCTATCTTGCTGAACATACATTTGAACACGCGGCTTATTGTATAAAGGAATGGACTACTAATTACCACATGACAGACATAGTTAATGTCTTTTTTGTTTAATAATGACATCTCGACTGCGTAAGTTATACACTACAGTATCCGACATGAGGACTATTGTGAATGTTGAATATGCAATACTTTGAAGAAAGCCATGGTGACGCCTTTAAAGAAACGTTTCCCTGCATTTCCCTGGAGAAAGACCATGAAAAGTCTCAGTACAGTCATTGCCATGGCCGGAAACCGAACCCGCGATCGACCGGATGCGATGTACGACAAGGTACATGTCTTTTTAAAGAAGAAATTTAATATGTATTATATTTCAAATTCAGTTTGTACCGCTCAGTAAGCACATGTTCTCTCAATCACCAAAACATTCCGTTCGTACAGTATAGGGAAAGAATTGCTGGTCGTTCTGAGATCCATAAAAAAAAATTGTAAACTGTATAAACAGAACTTATATTTCTTGATTGCTCAACCTGGTGTACATGTAGTAACCACCGGGCTTTAAATGGCTGTTACCTTCGTACACCCAGTCCGGCACACCATTATAAAAGATGCCAGGGACGCCATTAAATGTGACGCGTTTCTCCTCAGCGCCAAAGGAGCTGGACGAACGGTAATAAATGTCGTTATCCAGTACGAACACAAGCGCGTTGCCCACAGGAGCAAGGAGTACCAACTGCAGCAGAGCACCATCAGCCACTGGAGAATAACTTCTGCAAACACAGGTAGACACATTCTGTTTTTTGTAACGGCTTGGTTAATACAGTTTTCCTGCATACAGCGCTCGCGCGCGCGCGTGTGTGTGTGTGTATATATATATATATATATATATATATATGGACAACTTTTGTTCCTCTATATGATAAACATACAAAAAATTATTCGACGGTCGACATTAAATGTCGTTCGGCGAATTGATTTTCTCGATATTGCATGTGTGTTCCACAGTATATATGTCCTTTGGTACCTTCTGAACCTACTCATGGGTTTTCATGAAAACTGTTGCGAACACCATTATCCTTCGTACTCTTCAGTTTTCTGTCACCAGGTCAGGCCTGAGGCACCAGTAAAACTTACTGCACGATTCTGAAATTCCGTGTTGCTGAAAACGAGACCATTCTAATTTCATTAAGGTAAGGTTTTTGTAGAATGCAAAACCATACGGTGGTAGTGCAAAGTCTATATTAACATTTTGGTTTGTTGGCCACAAATTATGAACCACAACATAAGAAGGAATTAATACTGTATTTTCTCCATCTCCTCGTTCATAGCTTTATGTATACACTGTACCAGAACTTGGTTTCGCTCTCCTGATGTTTCTTGAACTACTTGAGATTAGTAAATTAATTTCATAACTTAGATTATGCCGGTCCCATTGGCCGCGGGGTCTAAGGCGTAGGTCTGCGGCCGCTCGCCTGCTGAAATTGTTGGTTCGAATCCCACGGGGGGCATGGTTGTCTGTCAGTTGTGATAGTTGTGTATTGTCAGGTAGAGGTTTCTGCGACGAGCTGATCACTCGTCCAGAGGAGTCCTACCGACTGTGGTTCGTCGTTGTGTGTTATCTAGAAACCTTGTGAATGAGGAGGCCCTGGCCCCAATGGGGGGCTGCTGCACCAAAAACAAACAAACTTACAGTATACAATATTTTTCAAACACTGGCCTTTCTTTTGGTTCATGGGTTATTTGGCGTTCTTTGTGTGATTGCATTTGCTCGGCCTATCCGTCACGTTGAATCCGCACTCCTAAATTAAGCTTCCGCTCGCCTGACAATATTTAATCAGGAATCATTTAATCTTATTTGTTTCGTTTAATCAAGTCTAAATGTCAAACCAGTCACTTATATAGACTTGAATATTATGTACCACATCACAATATAGTCAACTATTCAAACGTAAAACAGCTTGGAAACTGGTGGACACATTTCTGTGATTAATAGATGTCTATCATTCCGAACAGAATGTGATCGTGGTATGACCTTACTTATTGCCTCTATGATTAATGTCACCTGATTATGCTTTATCGCGGCTATACACACCTGTTAATGAGGTCGTAGATGACGAACCTGGATGCAGTTGAATGTCGGAAACCCTACCAACACACAACAGACGGCGCTCGATTAGACCACGGACTGCGGAGACAAACGTCAGAATTCTTTGATCACAATTTGCATCATCATAATACATACCGCCTGGAGGTCGTAACCAATTAGAAGATAAAGTCCATCAGCGGTGAGTTCGTAACTCGTGGCTCGGTATTCATCCTGCACACAACAAAATATTAGATGACTTAAACTGAGTGTACCAGAGGAGTTTGATGTCGTTTGTTTTAGCAGATGGTCTTCTAAGAATTAGTATTCTTATATAAATATGGGAATGCTTATTTATAGTTTTGTACATACCTGTTCAGAGGAAACATTTTACAAAGTAAACTAACCGTGCTAAGAAGATGTTCGAACCCGGAACCAATTTGAACGTCATCCAAAATGTAGACATCATATGCATGTGTCTTGTCTTTGTTTGAGAAATAATATTTTGGAAGCAACATTAAAATAACAAACCTTGTCGCAAAGTGATAGTAATAAAGAGGGCGGACAGGTGTTCCACTAACTTCAAACAGAAGGCAACTCGACTGCAGCGTTTGGTGTTCATTTTCTACAAGAATCCCTGCCTAAGAAATTTTAAATTTCAATGTCTGATGTGTTTTTCGGTAAGAGAATTTTATCAACAAAACAGCACTGCTTCAACACAATAATGCCAAGCGAACCGTTTAGATTATCAGGCTATTAAGTTGTGCACTTTAAGACGCTATATCAAAAGTGGAGTAGACAATAATATAATGTCACTGTAAATCTGGAGTCCACAAACTTTCCAAAAATCTAGATGCCACCTCAAAATTACAGACGACGGAAGGAAGACAAGAAGCACGTTCCATAATGAGGGCCCAAACACATTTGGCACCACTGTGCAGAATTCAACCGCCCGGGATTTGTGCACCCATGTCGTAAATACAGTTTGGAAATTACGTGACAGGAAGCGGTCGTGGCATCTTTTTAGATGCTGTCATATCATCCCCTGGTAAGGCTGAGATCAACAACAATCAAATTCAGGGCGTAGATTACAAACTGCACCAACTGATGGAAGCATTTGTCACTGCCCATTGCATAGTGTAGAGGTACTCATAATAGACCTATCTGAATCAGTGAAATGATTGCTAAAGGGATGACAGATCTGTGTTTAATTACGGACAGGACTTAAAGATTTCTTTCTTCAGCGCCTCCTCCAGATCGAGTCTGAAGCTATACAAGTTTTAATCCGATAGTTAAAGCGGTCGAAGCGGGAAGTTATCCACTCACTTCCATGGTGTTCCGAGTTTAAGAAAGCGCAACACTAACCCCATATTTCTCACATGTTATATCTATAGCATAGTTCTTGAGGTCAGATACTTTACCTTTAGGAGATATAAAGTTGTTAGGTTTCTGATGATCCGTATTGTGTTATTCCGATCTGTGACAACCTTGTAGTATCCAGTGGCTCTTATGGCCCACTGACCACCAGTTGTACCCCCCAAGTCTAGACAGCTAGGAATGTGTAACGACTGTTTGGAATATTCACCCTTGTGCCATATGTTTTTGTGTGTAGGGTAAGGTAGCAGAGGAGAGGGGATTGAGTGACACTTCGCAGGCCCAGTGGTTAATATGGTCCTGGTGTCTGCTAACGAAAGACGGGACTGTTTAGGCAATCGTCGTCCATTCAACATCTCTGTTGGGTGGAGACGTAGAAATTGATTCTTCTCCTGTGCATACCGTTTGGTTACTATTCAACTGTAATTATTCAACCATTTAATAAAGTTACACATCAATTAACTACGAAGACTGTCGTGAGCTATAACTCTTAATCAAAAAGGCCCACTCTTCCTCGTCGGAGTCCTATACTCTGAGCGGAACCCAGGACCTCCGAGTAGGGACACTACACCCTACATCTCATATTGTGCTTACAGACGTTTCGGAGAAATACAATGTCTCCATTTTCTACCCTGAAATGTAGGTACTGTGTTCCTCTAAATGTCTCTAAGCGCGCGCGCACACACACACACACACACACGGTGTCGCTGCCTAGAAGGCCTCAATAAATTTTGCTTTGTTTGGTTGCCTCAGGTATTAGCTTTAATTACACTGATTCAAAGTCGCGCTGTCTCCATATTGCAACATTCTGTAGGAGAGAATGAGGTCACTGGGGCACCGAATGGCAACTAAGATAATCTAAAGTTCTTTGTCACACTTTGCATTAGTACGGGATTTACCCAGCTGTCGTCACTGTAGTGGACAGGCGTGAAGCTAAAAGTACAAAAACTCAGTGCGACGTAAGTTATCTGTGATGGAATGTGCAATCATGATATTGTACATTTTTATCTTATAGTCAGAAGAAGCAACGAAATTTAATAGACTTGAGTCATTCAGATGTCAATGTAAGATCTACAGTACAGACGTTACAGCTTTAACTGTCAATGAGATAAGCCACCTTTAGCCTTTGTTGTCGGAATCAGTACACATGTATGCGACAGATGAAGTTGCTTCACCTGCCACCTTCTTGTGCGTTGGTTGTACAAATAGCATAAATCAAACGCGAAAGGATGATATCGGTTGTCTCAATTCGTAAGTTATATGTCAGAATCTAATGAGCGTGATTTCATCAGCTTATCTTAAAGTCATATCGAAAGACAATGTAAAATATCATTCGCCATGCTGGCTAAACACAGACTTCATTTGAATTGTTTTGTGATGTGGTGAATATTTAAATAAACAGAAGAAAACAGTCCACGGCCACAGCAGTTTGTGTGTCATTTGTTTAGTACGGAAGTAATATTTGAAGATGCAAACTCCAAATAAAACATAAATTTACCTTCAATTTCACGTGGTTCAAAGTTTTGTTTATAGTTTCACAGAAATAAAATACACTGACAATATCAGAAAAAAGTAGTACTCAGTAAAACATCCGAACTTAGTAAACAGGGAGCTCATTCATATGTCCGGTTTTTCTTCCAAATGCTGTTGTCTCATAACCTCAGTGCATTTTCTTTCCACGGAACGAGAATGTTTTAAACCCGTACAATGGAAGGCAAGATTTACAGTTCAACTGTAGTTCACATCCTAACATTTCATTTCCATACTGAGCAACAGGAAGATGGTGATAATTACATACGGAAGGCCTTCATACTTAGAATTCTTCATCCGGTTCAGAATAATTACAGCAAAGAGGACGTGATGAGCGGAAAATGTAGTGTTTATTGGTAAAAGATAAATACAAAATTTGTCAGAAAACCTAAAAAATACAAAGTGGGAGATCAAAGCATAGATTGGAGGATAACATCAATATTCACTTTAAATATAATGTAAGAATGTGGAGTGAGCACAATTGTTCATGTTAGGGCTCAACTACTTTCCTACCGAAACAACAACAAAAATTTCGGTTGCACCAAATAGGAAATTTCTTGATCAGCTGATCAACTACAGCCTATATTTTCCAATAAATACCCCGAATCACGGTGTCAGCTAGTCATCTGGAGAGTAAAGTGGATCAAAGTGACTAAGAATAAGGTGCAATGGTGAGTTTCACGTTGGAACATGGCAGAATTGCACTGCGCAAGTCGTCTAGGTGAGACACTGACGGCACCTTTGTGGGTGCCTGAATTATTCATGCAGCCCGCAGCTCAGTAACACTCCATGATTGACTACATTCCACTCTCGATTAATAGCTACTGAGAATTTGCTTCCACGACAGCACTGGGAAGTCTGGAGCTTCCTTCCGACTCACCCCCTACGGTACAACGACGCTGCACAACACAGACGGGTTCAAAACGGCGCGGCATGCCTTGAGAGTCAGCAGCTTTAACGCCTTCCGCACAGCGAAGACTTTATACACCAAAGTTTTCCACGCCGTGTTACAAGCATACCGATTACAATAAGAAGCAAAACGCAGAGCGCTACGACATACACTGACTCAATTCGTTGAACCGAAAAAAAAAATGTAAAACGGACGCCCGAATTTTCAGAAGAATTACTCCGCCATTTTCCTGTAAACGTCTCGCCTCTGCGCAACTTCATTGGAAGAAAGAAAATGCTAGTTTGTGAAGTTGTGACTTCAAGGTCTGCGGTTGCACGAGTTGCAGTTAGGGGAACTTCTCAGTAAATTGGCCATCTGAAGCGAGCAGTTGGACGGTGCATACGTCATTGTACTAGGAACCGCCACACTATAAGTATTTTGTTCTTTACAACGCCGTTTATTAGTGGTTACACACTCGGACATGCAACCGAGCTAGCAAATATCTTGCGGTTGGTGTTGAAACGCCTGTCGTAGGTTTTGCTATCAACGCTGACGATCTTTCAGGTTTTACACAGTCTCAGATAGGCTACTTCACTGGAACGAACCTGATGATTTGTCACGATCGCGTTCTTTTAAATCTGTTCCAACTCTTCTTTCTTGCTTTATTTTTTTCTTAGTCTGACCTCTTCTATCTACTCAGGGTAGGTGTAGAGGGTTACTGTTGCACTTGATCACACTCAATGGCACACACACACTCGGTAGGACCTCTCTCGACGACGGATCGGCCCGTCGCAGAGACTTCTACCTGACAACACACAACACTCACAAGAGAGAGACAAGTATGCCTCCGGCTGGATTCGAACCCCCAATCCTAGCAAGCGAGAGGCCGCAAGACTAAACCTTATACTTCGCGGCCACCGGGATCGCCCCCTTCCTACTAGCAATATGTAATCACAAATCGGTTCACTGAGGTGCGATGTAACTACTTACACCCCGTGAGAAAGGCCTACAAAACTGATTACAGAGTCAAAGAGAGAACCTATTTTCACTCGTTAGCAGGATGAAACTGCTTCGAAGCCCTCGGGGGCGGAAGAATTCGCGATAAAGTTTGTAGTATACTTTTCTGGTAAAATTCATCCTCCTGTGGCATGTCGTATTAAACTCACATATGTGCTGACGTCAACCAAAACAACATTTATTTGTCCCGACAACACACGCTACACATTTCGATCGTACTGACAGTCCTCAGGCATTAAATACATGTCATTTAAAACTCAAAATAAAATGCATATATATTTTAAATTTGTGAAATCTCACGTATTGTACTATTCATGACAATACAACTCAAATTTAAAATATATATTATTATGTCTTGTAAAATTTGTGCGATCTCACAAATTTAAAACACATATGCATTTTATATTGAACTTTAAATAGCAGGTATTTAAGTGCCTGAGAATTATCAGTACGACTGAAACATGTAGCATGAATTGACGGGACTAATAAAATTAGTTGTGCTTGATGACAGCACATATGTCAAACTTAATTCTGTAGTATGTCTATAGCAGGTGGCAAAATATTAGTAATTAACTGAGAGGTGTATCTTACACTCTTGATTTGTATCCTGAAGCTGTTAAGTCACGCTTTAAATCGGACTTATACCTTGCGTTCTGGTGGACAAAGTGGCAGTGGCACAGGTCTTTCTTCGACTACTTCGGTTTTGCTCTGTCAGTATCATTCCATCAATGCTCCACACTCACTTCGATCTGCATGTTGCTCTTACCGAAAGGACAAATGGGCAAAGCCTGGGAACCTTCCCAAAAGAAAGTCTCTTTGGAAAATCGGGGAGCATTGGATAGGAGAGTACTTTCACTTAGTCTTTAAAGGGTTAGTGGAGTTAACGATATTTCGGTGTGGGCTCAGTTGCTTACCTCGCAATTTACAAGGACCGATCAAGATTCTGATCAAAGTCAAAACAGAACGCTGTGGAGCGACGGTGCTGTAGAAGACATAAGCACATTGTGTTACATTAGTGCTCTCTGATACAGTTCGTCCACTTTACAGTAACACAGCCCGTGCAACTCACCAACACTGCGCGTTCCACCAACACCGATGAAGAAAGCGTTGATATGTCGTACTTGAGGAAGTCCCCTGTATTTTGGTCCGTGTAAAGGAACTGCGTCCCTGCGGGAAACACAACAAAGAAGTGGCGCATCACAGAGTAATAATAATAATAATAATAATAATAATTACTATTATTATTATTATTATTATTAACTTAGACAATGAACACTGGTATGAGCAAGTGCCAAAATTAGTAGAAACAAGCCATGGAGGAAAGGCAGCCATATTACGGAGTCAACAAGGGCAAATTGACAGCTGCACCAACAACGTCAAATCGGATATCTTAATCCCTGATAATGAAGAAGAAACATATATGCTAACAGATGTTGCAATTTCACGAGACAGGAACGTAATCAAGAAAGAAGCCAAGAAGATTATAAAGTATAAAACATTACAATAGACATAGAACTCATGTGGAATGTAACAACAAAAGTGATAGCAATAATAACAGAGGAAACGGCAAAAATCTCAGAATCAATTTAAAAAATACCGGGAAAGCACGAAATCAAGAAACTACAGAAAACAGACATATTGGGCACTGCACACTGCACACTTGGTTAGTACTAATGTGAAAGTACGAGACGTTATCATGCGCCATAACATTACATGTGTCACACATTGTACCCAGAAAATAGCTGGAAAATTATATACCCCAAAAACATGGTTTGCTTCAGGTATACAATTTTAAATACCCTGTATAAAGGCGATAACGAATAATAATAATTATAATAGTAATAGCCGAAAAACCTTTACAGTCAGCTAAAGAATTCGGCAACAGTCACACATATCGGTCGACAGTGCACTACGTAATTTCGATGAATATAGTTGTATATGACAGTACATATTTATGTTGTATATAAATCAGCTCAGCACACAGTGTAACTCTATATGTGTAAATTCTTAAATATTTCGGTACATCCGTTTATATAATCAGTGGTGCAGCGCGACAGTGCCGCGAAGGCGAAGTGACAACAGACACAAGGACAGAATAAGAAGAACAAAATAAGGTGTACATTTATTATACATGTATTATACATGTATTATACATGTATTATACATGTATTATACATGTATTATACATGTATTCCTTTGTATTTGACCTCCATGAATATGGCATATAGGGGCCGAAACATATAGCAAGAGCATACAAATTTTTAAAAAATATTAATGATTACACGTTCAATTAGTCGGATCAAATATTGTGCCTTTATTTTAACGTTTCTAAATATGGGGACGCAGGTTTATTATCACTCGGACTAGTAAATAACAAATACCATAATAAAATGTCTTTTAAAGAGATACATCGTTTTTGGTATGTAAAGGTTAGAAGATAAACAAGAAATTGTTCTTGTGACTTTGTTTGAACGGACTGCCATTCTACTTGTCCAGTCTGCAGAAGCTGATGCGTCCGTTGCACTGTATTGGCCAGGAGAAGGACAGAGGATGGTTCATGAACTGGCTCCAGATGAGAAAAATGTGGTTCGTGCGTGATGATAATAAGTCGAGTGTTCTGTGAAATGACAGGAATTTTAATCAGCCGGCTATTGGAAATTGGTCTTTACAAGTTCACGGTACTGACAGGATTCACTTTCAGTTTCAGCACGTGAAGTGCTGCAGACCGGGTGTGCAAGAACTTGATCCTCATCCAGGTGTTTTTGTAGATTCACTGCAAAGAGCACACTAAATTTCCAGTTTTGATTGGTTGAATACTGGCTTACACAAAGACGTTTTGCCGAATATATTTGTTATATAGCGCAATGTGTGAAACAGCATAACGAACATTAACGATTAGTTACAAAGATGAAGATGGTAATGACCGTAGCCTATTGTACAGTAGTATACCAGAATTCAACTGAACAGACCTATACCATACTTCTTTCAGTTGTATGAATGCATCTTGATTTCATTCAGAAATTTCAGGCTACCAGTTACACTGACTGGTGTGTTTTGTTGCTTTTCTTAGCTCTTCCAAGCAAATTTTGTGTTAAATTTTCGAAGTATGGCGCGACTATTTTCCTCCAAGTCTATACCCGCTCATTATTCATCAATATGTCTACATTTCATCCGACGCTGTCAAACGTTACTTTTGAATCATCGCAGCTCAGAAAATTCAAGATTCATTCACTCCTTTTTTCGGACTTTTCTTGCACAGTTGGTTCAATAGCGTTTATTGTGTTATTTGGACAGTGACTGGCATTTAGCTGGCAAAACAGTGCTCAGAATACCATAATTCGTTTGTTAAAATCCCTGGTTCGTCGTAACCTCTCACGCCTGAAACCTTGCTTGTGCTTATGCTACTCTATAAGATTATCTGAACGTAAACCCGGCTCTGGCGAATAGATGCCCGTAGAGAACCTAGAGTTTCTTGTGGTCTGTCGGACAAGTATGTCACAACATGCCCAGCAAATCAAGACTACTGTTTCTTAAATTTGGAGTTTAATAACAAGAGATATAATCAGTATACAGAGCAAACACCGTATTTTCTTACGCAATATCTGTCTCGGTGGTCGGACACATTCGGAAACCCGTTTTTTCCGAAATCCCAACAAAGAAACAAGCAAAGAGTGCTCACAACTTATCAGAATCGTAAGTCCACTTTGAAATTTGATGTATTTTACCTCGAAATCCGCAAGTTAAACTAATAGTACAAACATGTATTACATATTATACATGTTGGTGGCTACAACTGTGTCCTGAGGCACAGCTCACTTGAACATACTTAAAAAATTGTTTCAAATTTCGAACTACGTGAAAATAAATCAACTTCTTTTGGTCATGCCATTACGCTGTCTCGAAACGTCGGGAAAAAAGTGTTCATGACATGGCGTAACATCCCACAATAACTTATGCCTCACATTATAGTTGTCTGACATATTTTCCATTTTTCAGGAATATCAGACACGTATCTAACTTCCTTGAATGTCAGAGATTCTTTTCCCCTAACAAAAACAAACATTTGAAGAACAAGGAAAAGTAGCATTACTAAACGACTTCCATCAATAAAGGATTCAGTATTCTGAGATCTAGTTGATGGAACACATTTGAAAAACATAAGATACAAGTTATTATTTCGTAAGAAGTGGAAAATGACCTAGGACCGTGAGAAAATAACAGCATGTGATGCTGTTAATCGATCATTGCAAGGACCTATGAAATTTGCATGGTTAAAGTGTTGTTAGTGATGTGCGCGTCGACTAGATTAGAGCTTATGAGTATTGGAATTTAGATTTATTTATCGTCTAGTGATTCAAAAATTAAAAAGTAAGTTATTTCGGGAACTATACGCATTCTTAGCCTCCGAACAGACGGCACTTCACTGTCACAACAGACGCGCCTAACAACAGGTCCTGTCCACAAGACAAAACACAAATAGGTACATGACAAATCGTGGAAATGCCCACAAAGACGTAAAGCCAAGACAGACAACGAGGTACAAATAACACCATCATAACAAGAATCAGGCCCACAAAACACAAATTATGAAGAACTGCGAGAGTGCCAAAATTTGCGAGTAGATCAGTCTCACCGACGGAATATTAATTTGAGAAAAAACACAGCAGTTATAGATATTTTACCTATGGACGGATATAGACCCAGCTCAAAAATATTTGTGTTTATATACGTGTTTTTCGAAAGCTAGTAGATTGGAAAAGTCCAAAAGTCAGGTAGGCATGAATGTAATATACAAAGGGTGGCCGGTTGGACGGGCTTCGGCAGCCGCACTTCAACAGATTCAGTTAGATACGAACCCCGCATTAGTAAAATAAAATATATTTTCTTTACTTTATAACTTACTGCTGTTCATCGAACTACAATAGTTTAATCTCAGTCAGTTCTAAGCCTCCCTTCTTCGGAAAAATGTTTTAAAACCCCGGTCACAGGCAGCATCGTGTGCACATTAATGACAATATTATTTTTACAAGCAAGTTACGCGAACCGTACCAGTGTCAGCGGTATTTTAGAACACTGTAATTTGAATTATGTAATTTGGTTTAAAATATGGACAGTCATTAGTCCCAAACGAATGGCGTCCAATGACTTAAACTGTCCAAGGACTGGATCAGAACTTCTCAACCCTGTACTCACCCGATATCCATGTACCCCCGAATCCGACGCTACTCAGCTCCCCGGAGATTACTTCCTCAAGTCCGAAGGCTCCTTGGGCTCTGTTCACTGGAGGCCTGGCGTCAATCCCCAGCCAGACTACGGCTAATACGCATAGCTTCAACAGTGTCTTCAGCTTGAGGAAATAAACAAAATTTTGATTCAAGTGTTTCATCCCGATATTTTCAGTAAAAGCAAATCCAGCAGTTCCTTGACAAACATGATTTTGCCAATCGCGGATTTCAGTGTAGAGAAACGCAATGTCTGCTTTTTGTATCCGCGCTTTTTTGTGTCTACTTATGAACTGCATCGGCGACTTCAGCCGTTTGCAGGATTGTGATGACACACAAACAAATTACAATCGCAGTCTTTTTGCTTCCAAATTACAATCGCAGTGTCTTTTTGCTGCAGTTTTTACGTCTTTACGATTTATTTGTTCGTAAACACGTTGTTATCTCCGACATTTTTTGTAACCAATGAAGGAATAGTGGATTTAGACTCTGGTATTAATAACAGCAGCCGCATTTCCCGAAACCCCCCAGTTTCACATAAGGTTAGGGTATTTCCAATCACGGTGCTCTAGGAAAGCAACCCCAGCAGCTGACGAAAGAATAATGTGTTTTATTTTGTGATATGATTCAATGTTCGGCAACAACTTATTTACAGATTTCGTAAGATTCCTCAAACGAGTGATTCTGAAATATAAAATTACAGCAGGCCTTAGGGATTGGCCACAAAAAAGAGACATATTTACGTTTTGCATATTGATACCGATATTAAAGAAATGGTAGCACACCACCGAATTTTTCCCACGTAGTCGTCACACTGTTAACGCTTCATCGAACAGTGCACAGTTCGTTGCCTTACCTTCGCTATTCTTGTGATCGCCATGGCAGCTTCTCGCGGCTGTTCCCCCATTCAAGCTTCACAATGCAATGGCGATTGACGACAGATTGCCCGGCTGTTAAGTATGTTTGTCTCGAACCGACCCAAAATAATAGACGTACTTCGACACTGTGCAGGCGTAAGATAAGCAAGACCCTCCCAACATAAGACAGCAATGACGAATTGGTGTATAACCGTGGTGCAACATGGTATGGAATTACACTTATTGAGGGCTGCTATACGACTTGATTCCAAAAATTCTGCACACTGCAGTTTACATTTTTCTCGGAATCTTTTATTTTGTTTTCTTACTTGCTCCGATTCCTAACCGCTTTGCATGTTCTGATGCCAAGGCCGTGCTTTTCGTATTTCTGGTGTACAGTTCAAATTCAGGATCAGAGAGCGAAACTTGGTAATAACAATAAAACACTGCTCAGCTTATGTACAAAAATCCAGTCTTAGAATACTGACAAACGTAAACAGAAGACAACCAACTTGTATTCTGCGTAAAATAAATAGTTGGCTTTCTAGAAACAAACCACAGAATTTCACAGTCACGTATCTTTCTTCCATGAATACAAGGTGGTATTAAAATGGACGTTGTAATATGTATGTTAACTTCAGTAAAATTTCTTCGTATTAATTACATTTCGTCTTCTTTTAATTGAAGCGTCTTCAGTATTATTGCTTAAACTCGGAGAATCTTACAAAACAGGAAAGATTTGAACTAGCTAGTCATTTGGATTAATGAATGCCACTGCACTCCCATATTACAAATGCAGCGCTTGATCAACAGATAAAGCTTCAAGAATTGTGTATTGCGACAGAGTGGTCAGCTTCACGCTTCGGCTACCTTATCGTCTATTACCCCGTGTATCGACAAATTCAAACAGCAGGGATAGTAGCGAGTTCTACAGTGATCTCAGGCCGTGCGTACCTCAGGCAGTTCTACAGTGATCTCAGGCCGTGCGTACCTCAGGCAGTTGGTTGGTAGTTTGGCTGTCGCCGCGCGTGCTCGTGTTCGATACCAGACCAATACACGCGCCATTTACAGTGGACAGAGTAGCAATGGGACAGGTTTTCTCCTAGTACTTCGGTTCTCCCTGTCAGTATCACTGCAGCAGTGTTCACACTCATATTTCATTATCCTCCTACCGATGCTGTATAATCGTCAGCTGACACAAAATATTTCTCGCCCCCAATTATAATTTTCTCGAGAAATTGTGTGTGCGTCTCGTCAACATCAAATTTTTGACCGCTTGTTTTATAACTACCTTCAACTGCTTTTCAGAAGAGATAACTAGAGGGATGCTGTAGACACGAACCTCTTCACAGTTCTTACGACCAGCCACTTCAGCAGGATACGATATAATTCGGGTTTACATCTCAGTACTCCTGACTGTTGCACCCTGTACGCGATAAATTAAAGGATATCGTTTTAATTCGTTTGGTCACGTAGAGAGAAGGTAAGAATAGAATTCCTACAAAGCGTAATCAAATAGCAATTACAAGAAAAACGGGGCTGATCAATGGGCCAAAAATGCATACATATGCCAGCGAAAGAAGAAAAATAATTACGTCTAATTTATGTTCATGTAATGGATGAGATGAAGGAGGTAAACAGCACTTTTTAAATGAGAAAACGTTTACTAATATTGATCGGGAAACCTCGCGGATATATGACACGTGTGAAAACTCCTCTAGGATGGCATGACATGACTCTTATGGCGTTAAAATAAGGAATCTGAATGAATGGTTCAACAAGATTCCATTCGCAAACTTACGGAAACAAGCTTTGCTTTTCGTAAAGTCGCGGAATTTTGTAATTGTTTTGAACAAATCAAATATTCACGAAAGGTCTCTTACACCATCACCAGTTCAGACCGTCCGGGCCTTTCGGCAAGAAGCTCCAGGTCCTACGAATTTCTTCTCTGGCTTACATGCAATACACCAATACCATATGCCTTATATACTTACATATAAACGTGTTACATAGGGCTCGTTGAGTAATAATGTGAACAAAACCTGCATATTGTAATAATATATAGTCTATAATTACCCGCAGAACTAAATGTCTGCGATCCAAATTCCGTCAATATTGACAAACAGCTGCTGTAATTACCTGCAAAATTAAAGACATGGTGGAGCGATGTGAACGTCACTGGATAACACTAAACAGCCTATAAACCTCTATCGAATTCCATTCTGTCAGAAATAACCCCATTCTTCTTCATCTCACGCTGTACCGAGAAGAATGCATATAAAAGTAACTTAATTTTAGATAAAACAGTTTATGAGCCTTACTATTACCTGCAAGAAGTTCCCGAAGTAACACCATGGAACATATTCCTTCAGAAGCCGATTACCGCTTAGCTATTCAAGAAATCATCCGTCCTTTAAATGAACCCCAAGTTTCATTACAGATTTCTTTTCGTTATCTGCACTCTCACACATTATTTACAACCCTTTTCAATATTATCCTCTTATCTATGTCTACATTCTAAGTTGTTCTTTCTTTACAGCTATCGACAACATTGCCGTATGAATTTCTCATGTTTCCCACGTGTTCTACGGATTAGCCAGTCCTTTTGCTTGAAGGCTCTGAACATTAGAATAACGTTACAGTATATGCCTCTGTAATGGTCCCCGACATCCGAAAGAGCAGTGCTTTGTTTGAAGAGTCCCAGGCTTCGCACGCTTGTCTTCTGATAACAGTAATATTAAGATGCAGATGAGTATGGCGCATTGGTGGAATGGCGAGAGAAGTAAACCAAAGTACTTGGAGGAAACCCTGTTCCAGTGCCGCTTTGTCCACGGCAAATCTCAATCGTACCGGCCCGGGATCGAACGCGGGTTTGAAGGTTGAAATTAATCCACATTACATTTACAGATCCAGTCCATACGTAACTCACAGGGCACAGGGCGCGCTTCCATCTGAAATAAGAATCGGCGAATGCCGCGTAAGTA
>Ga0136643_10002222_pt1 | contig 24962 bp, 20 predicted proteins | sample TergutLab28metaG_FD_96883 | JGI IMG/M metagenome (GOLD analysis project Ga0136643, IMG submission 96883) | Labiotermes labralis P1 segment gut microbial communities from Petit-Saut dam, French Guiana - Lab288 P1 (version 3) (version 3) | ecosystem: Host-associated > Arthropoda: Insects >... | reverse complement strand
TAACTTTTAAAAATTTGGCGAGATAAAGCCTAATAAAGTTACAGGAATGGGATGATGAAGAAGGAGTGTGGGTGTTTAATGATGAAGTACCTCTTGAATACTTCTCGGCTATTCAAGAAGTAACTATTGTGCCTGTTGTGTTGATGCCGAGGACGGGTAGGGCAGGAATGTCTTTATATATGTATTTAATGCTTACGGGTTCTGTTGTTATAGCTACGACTATGACATTTGCTGTGAGGAGGCAAGCTATTAGGATACGAAGTGGCAGATAAATAGTTTAAACAAAAAAACCGCAGATTTGCGGTTTTTTTGTTTTTGAGCAATCTAATTTTTTTCACGTATAATGCGGATGGCTTCTTGCAGCTGGATGTCATCATCATCTGCTAAAATTAGCAGATTGTTGGCTAACTCTGCTGGCATTTCAACGTAAATTGGCGGGGTTATACCTTCTCCGTTTATAGAGATGCCGTTTGGTGTGAAGTAACGTGCCACTGTAACCCGCACTGCAGAGCCATCACCCAATGGGAAAATTCGTTGCACCAAGCCTTTTCCGAAGCTGGTGGAGCCGACCAGCGTACCAATGCCCGTGTCGTGTACAGCCCCTGCCAAAATTTCCGATGCAGAGGCGGAATTGCCGTTAATCAGCACCACTAACGGAATTTCTATTTGGCGGCTGTCGGAGCGCAGATACTCTCTGCTGCCGTCGGCGTATTCGGTGTAAGTTATAATGCCCTCAGGTACAATTATATTAGCGATATTTGCCACCACATCCAAAAGACCGCCAGGATTGTTTCGTACGTCTATTACAAGTCCTGTTATGTTTTGCTCCATAAGTCGGTTATAGGCATTGCGGAATTGTTCGTATGTCATGCGGTCAAATTGCGAAATGCGAATATAGCCAATGTTGTCGTCTATTACACGTGAGCGCACGGTTTCTATTTGTATTAACTCACGTATGATGGGTACGTCAAAGGTTGTTCCATCGGACTGCCTAAAAATGGTTACGGTAACCAGTGTTCCTTCTTCGCCGCGCATCATTCGTACAGCTTCGTTTACGCCGTCGCCACCAAAAACCTCCGTGCCGTCAACACGTATGATTTTGTCGCCAGGTAAAATGCCTGCATTAAAGGCGGGACTGCCTTCAAAAGGAGAAATTACTAAAATTCGTCCGCTTTGTAAGTCCGTTGTAATGCTTACACCAATGCCTACAAATGTACCTTCACTTGTTTCTCTAAAAGTATTAAAGGCATCAATGGACATATATGCAGTATATGGGTCACCAACACCGTACACAAAACCTGAAAACATAAGGTCTATGGCGTGCTCTAAATCAAAGTCGCCAATATAATGCGTATTAATTATTTGATGGATGTGATTAAGTTTGTGCGAGATGGATGACCCGTCTATATTACCTGTGGAAGTAATGCCGGCGGACGCATTTCCTGCTATTGGCTGTTCTGGAGAAAACGCAACAATAGCTATCCAAAAGACCACCGCCAATGCCAAACCTGATATTATGCCTAAAATATAATTCATTTTACCACTCATATAAAATCTCTCCTTACTGCTTGTGATGTTTTGCGCATATGCAAGTCTATTTCTGTTTACAAGCTATTATACATTATTTTTGTTTGTGGTGCAATATTAAAATGACGGCACATATTGTGCCGTCACAAATTTCCGTATGATATTATTGTAAAAACGGCATCGGGTTAATATGGTTACCGTTTCGCAATACTTCAAAGTGGAGATGGTTGCCTGTGGAAAGTCCCGTAGAACCTACACCAGCAATATGTTGACCACGGGTTACTGTTTGACCAACACTTACCAATATACCGCCTGTACGAATATGAGCATAAAGAGTAGATATACCGCCACCGTGGTATATTACAATAGTGTTTCCGTAACCATTACGCCACCCTGCAAAGGTTACGACACCATCATCTGCCGCCAAAATGGGTGTATTAAAAGGTGCGGGCAAGTCAATTCCTGTGTGGAATTCTGTACCAGAGCCTATTGGGCGTTGACGCCAGCCATAACCAGAGCTTATAAAAGGCGCACGAGCAACCGGCCAATGCATGTCAGAATTTGCATTACGAGTGATATTTGCATTTAATGCAGCTATTGCTTGTTGTGCTAAAACACGGTCCGCCTCGGCCTGCGCAATATTAATATCACGGGTAACGGCAGCAATGTCGGCATCTTTCATAGCCATAAGCTGTTGATAGTATACTTCATTGGCTTCCAACTCTTCAATGCGGATGGCACGCACAGCCATAACTGCTTCTAGCTCCGCCAAAGTCATTGCAAGCTCTTCTGTATGCATTTGTATTGCAAAACGCTGTGCGTCAATTTCATCACGTTTTTGAGCGATTTCTTGCTCAAGGATTTCCAAAGCCTCTATAATTTCTTGGTCGTGCTCTAAAATTCTGCGGAAATGCTCACGGTTGTTTGCAAACTCCGTAAGGCTTTGGCTGGTAAGCAAAAGCTCTATGTATGAAAGTCTGTTGTTCTGGTGTAAAAAGCGGATGCGCGCACCTAAAATTTCAAGACGGTCTGCTCTTTGAGCTTCTGCTAATTCAAGCTCGGCTTCTGTTTGTGCTAATAATTCTTCGAAATAACGAAGAGAGTCATACGCTACTGCAAACTCACTTGACACCTCAAAAAGCTCTAATTCTAATATAAGCATTTCTGAAAGGGCATGTTGCTGTTCTGATTGAGCTTCCAAAAGTCTCGCACGAAGATAATCTCTTTCGTCACGCATTTCTTGCTGCTGGCGGTTCATGTCTGCAATACTTCTTGCTTGGGCATCACCGCCAATAATCATAGCACCTAAAAACAGCCCGCCCAAAATTAATCCAAAAACAATATTTTTTAATGTTCTACTTCGACTCATACAATACAACTCCTTTTTAGGTTTTGAAACAATTTTTGAAACAATATTATACATTAAGATGTTTTCGCATTGATGATGCAGAACCCAAAACCCCTATGCTTGCCCCCATTAAAACCACTATGGGTATTAGTATTGGGAAGATTTCTGCGGTGGTTCTAAACGGAAAACCGCCCAAAAGTGCGCCAGACAACTCGTTGCCAGTAAGTGAGCTAATAATCCCATCATAGGTAAACCATGTTATAACAAGCGGTATAATTCCACCCAAAACACCTATTAATATACCTTCTATAATGAAAGGCCAGCGTATAAACCAATCTGTTGCACCCACGTACTTCATAATAATAATTTCGTTGCGCCTATTGTTCACAGTCAGCTTTATTGTGTTTGTAATGATGATGATAGAAAAAATTCCAAATAGTGCTATAAGAGCCAGTCCAACAATAGCCATGCCGTTATTTATGCGTATAAAAGCATCTGTTAGGTCTGCCGAAGCGTCTATGGAATATACACCAAAAATTGTGCTTATTTGCTCTATGGTTTCGTCTTGAAGCCGAAGGTCGTAAATATCTGTAATTAGCGAATACCCAAGAGGATTTTCGTCCATCAAAGCACCCACAACGAATCCAAATTGTTCCTGCATGTTTAACAATGCTTCTTCGGGGTCTACTAGCCGCACATTTGCTACATTGCTGACCATCAACACACTTTGTATTACTACTTGTCTTTGAGCATCGGTAAGTTCGTCATCCAAATGCACCGTCATGCCCGCTGTATTTTCAAGATGGTCTAAAAACAAACGGACATTAGAGGTGGCTGTAAAAGAAATGATAATCATAATCATACATGCAGCCACGGTCATTATTGACGACAGCGACATCAGCTTGTTTCGCCACAGGCTTTTTGTTGTCTGTGATAGATAGTAACGTAAGTTGCGGAGCTTCAATGATGAAGCGGCATTATTCGATTTTGATTTATTTTTATTTGTGCTAGTCTTGGTAGTTTTCATTGCTATAACCGCCTCTTTCCACATCCCGCACTACAAAGCCGTTTTTCATGGCTATAACGCGTTTTTTCATGGCATCCACCACATCCCAAGCATGGGTTGCCATAACAACGGTGGTGCCTCGGGAATTAATTTCGTCTAAAAGATTCATTATATCCCATGCTGTGTCGGGGTCTAGGTTGCCTGTTGGCTCGTCGCATAAAAGTATTGGGGGGTTGTTTACAATAGCACGTGCCAAAGCACAGCGTTGTTGCTCGCCTCCCGAAAGCTGGTCCGGATACGCCTTTGACTTTTTTTGCAAGCCTACCATGGATAGCACCATTGGCACATTCCTTCGTATTTCACGGCTGGAAGCGTCTGTTATCTGCATAGCAAAGGCAACATTTTCATAAACAGTTTTTGTGGGCAATAGCCTAAAATCTTGAAAAACAACGCCCATTTTGCGGCGCAAAAAGGGTATTTCTTTTTTGCCGTAAAAGGTTATGTCTTCGTTGTTTACGTATATTTCGCCTTCCGTCAAATCCATTTCCCGCAGCAAAAGTTTTATTAATGTAGATTTGCCGCTGCCTGATGAGCCTACTATGAAAGCGAACTCGCCTTTTTCTATTGTCAAAGTAACGTCTTGTATGCCTCTTGCGCCATTTTCATATATTTTTGTTGCATTGTTTATTCTTATCATGCTGAACCTCTCGTCCCGAAACCAACAGATTGTCTGCTGAAATTGTTACAAACTCTGTAACATTTGCTTAATATTTTAGCCCAAAACTTAATAATTTGAAATATATTCTTAACATTATACACAGTATCGCCACAAAATGCAAGCAAAAATTTAACTTTCTTGCAATGTTTTTTTGGCGTTTGACAAAAAAGACCCTTTTTATGCTATATTGTGCGCATCTTTATATTTAAGATATTTGCTGACCATCAATGTTATTTTAAAGATAATAGCACTGTCAAAACTGCGAAGGTCTAGGCCTGTTATTTTTTGTAATTTGTCAAGACGATAAACCAAGGTGTTTCGGTGTATAAATAGCTGGCGGGCAGCTTCTGACACATTTAGGTTATTTGTAAAAAAGGCATCGATGGTGCTGAGGGTTTCTTCGTCAAAACTCTCCGCAATAGTGTTGCCAAGAACTTCTTCTATAAATATTTTGCATAAAGACTTTGGAAGCTGGTATATAAGGCGGAGAAGACCCAAAGTTTTATAGTTTGTTACAATCTGACCCGTTTCAAAAATTTCGCCTACCTCTAATGCCATTTTAGCTTCTTTATAAGAGCGGGAAATAAGCTGCAGTTCGTCTGCGGCAACCCCAATGCCCACCCGCACCGGCTTTTCTGCATCCATAGACAAAGCATCTGACACAATTTGTGCGTATTTTTCTATTTCTTGGGATTCTTCCCATTTTTTCAGTTCTTTAACTAATATGACATGTGTCTTGTCCAATATTGCAATAAAATCTTTATCCTCTATCATAAAATTGTCTTTAATTTTTTGACTCACGGTATTTTCGTCGCCGTCTGTCACCTCAAAAAGGTATACAGCACGGCGTACAGACGCTTCTATTGAAAGTTTTTTTGCATGGGCGTGAATGTCTACCAAAAGAAGATTGTCAAGCAGCAAATTTTTTATGAAATTGCTGCGGCTAAAACGCTCTTTGTATGCAACTATTAGCCCTTCAATTTGAAAGGCGGCGAGCTTGCCTTGCATATACGCCTCTTCCTCTTCGCCGCATACATATATTATATATTCGCATATACCATTGTTGAAGGCTTTAAAATATTGATAGCCTTTTACAGTTTGGCTATTAGCAGCAGATTGCACGAAATCTTCTACCGCAAAAACTTTTGTGTTCAAAAGTCCTGCTTGGGTTGTGGCTATAACTTTTCCGTTGCGTTCTAATATGCTAAAATCACGGCGTGTAAGGGCTTTTAATCCATCTAACACACCTTGCAGTGTTTGAGCCAAAATCATTTGTAACGCCTCCTTTTTTGTAAACAATCGCATTGGCGGCATTTCTTATAGATGTTATACTTGAAAACACTTTAACACTTCGTGTTAGGGTTTTCAAATTGATTGACTATATGGATATTGTAACACAAGTTTGTTATTATTGCAAATTTTGTAAAACCCCCTTTACTTGTGTGTGCTTTTGTGTTAGAATGTTATTCAAATGAAGGTCAAGGAGGATGCTACATGTTAAGATTAATTAACGAAAATGAATTTGAAAAAGAGGTGCTTCAAGCAGATACGCCTGTTTTAGTAGATTTTTTTGCCACATGGTGTGGACCGTGCAAAATGCTTATACCTATTTTGGAAGAAATTGCTACAGAAATGACAGGCAAAGCAAAAGTGTTTAAAGTTGATGTTGACCAAGCAAAATCTTTGGCTCAGAAGTTCAATATAAGAGGCGTGCCGACGATGATAATTTTTAATAAGGGCGAGATGGTAGACCGCGGCAATGGAGTCATGCCGAAAGAAGATATAATAGATAAAATTACTGCTTGGCTGTAAAATGTGAAATTTATTAGATGAAATTAACAAAGGCAAGCCGTTTTGGTTGCCTTTGTTTTGTTGTCATTAAAGCAACCACAGACTAACTCCAATCACAATTCTTCTCTCCCTCGTCCTCTCGATGTATCTGACCAAAGTTCAGTCAAATACACTTGCCGTCTTCTTGGTCACAAGGATTGGATTGGAGTAAATCTGTGGTTACTAAAATGTTATTTCCTGTACAAAGGTTAGTTTTTTATAGTAATCTTGCTCTATAAGGTCGGTGGGGTTTACCACTTTGCCGTTTGGCTTGGTGAAGTGGGCAATGCCTGCATAGTGCAGCATAGTGTATACAAATTGTGAACAATACATTATATTTGGTTTGTGAGAACGGTTTACAAAAAGGCCTATCATGTTGTAAGCCGAGCCTTCGCTGTTTATTTCTGCGACTTTGTTTAACAACATCTGTTTTTTTTCTGGCGGGCAGGGTAGGGAGTATACCAAAATCCTAGCATCATCTGCCTTGTGAAGATATTCTATCATTTCTGCATTAAGCCCTGGGGGGTAGACGCGCTCGCCGCCGTTATAACTGATTATGGTTTGCAAGTCAGCATCAAATGACAGTGAGGCGTGGTTGTATTGCTTTTGAGTAAAAATTGAGATTATTTCAGAAACGGGGCTTCCTGTTTTTGACACGATTATGTAAATATTTGGGTCATCCATGCTTTGGGCGGCTTTTTCAAAATAGCTTTCATTAAGGCTGCCGTTATTTATGTAATTAAAGCTGTCGTGCCGCATAAGCTCTACTGCACTTTCTTTAAGGTTTTTTGCACAGAGCTTTTTTTTGGTGTCGTTAGCCACAAGGGTTGCTCGCTTTATGATGTCGTGTGCACTAAAAAATGTGGAAAGCCCTATTGTTGTGGCATCTTCTACCGAAGGCATATGAAAGTGACCATATTTTCCTGCTATCACGTAACGGCTGACCAAAATAGGCAAAAGCAGAGTGCCCACAGCCAAAAGGCGGCGAAGAAGATAGCCCGCCCCTTCTATTGCGCCGTAACCAAGGGTAAAATTTGCTATCATTATAATTTGCAAAACCACAACCGCAACATAGGATATAATAAGCCATGCTTTCGTAGAGCTCTCACCCGGAGTTAGCACCACACGGGCTGTTACAAAAACAAAAAGCACTATATATGTAGCTACAAATATGGTGACATTAGCAAAAAAGACCAACCCAGCCAAAAATATTACAAAAAGAATTTTTAATAATACAAAACGCTTGCCGCTGTCCATTGGTTAATTTCACCTGCCCAAAGATTATGAATGCGATGCTAATGGTGCTTTAAATTCGTTTACTATGTTTGCAAAATTTTCGTGTTCTTCCATAAAAACACCTACAAGGGAAGGGTCAAAGTGCTTACCCGCACCATCTCCAACAATATTAATGGCTTGTTTGTGAGTCATGGCTTCTTTATAGGGTCTCTCGGTAACAAGGGCATCATAAACATCAGCAATCGCCATTATTCGTCCAAGTAAGGGAATTTCCTCTCCTTTGAGCTTGTAGGGATATCCGCTTCCGTCCCATTTTTCGTGGTGGCTAATAGCAAATATGGCAGCATACTTTAAAAAGCTACTGTCCGTTACACGCTTTTTAATCTCATTAATAATTTTTTCGCCAAATTGGGCATGAGTTTTAATCTGTTCAAATTCTTCGTAAGTCAATGGACCCGGTTTTAATAATATAGTGTCTGAAATGCCTATTTTGCCGACATCATGCAACTGGCTTGATTGAAAAACCAGTCTTTCGTCCAGCGGATTCAGTTCGTCTACATACATTCCGCGTTCCTTTAAACTGCTTACCAAAGTCCTAACATATCGGCTTGTACGTATGACATGACTTCCTGTGGTGAAGTCGCGGCTTTCCACAAGCTCTGCCATGGTTTCCAGCAAAGCATTTTTAAGCTCCAAAACTTCGTCTTGGCGTTTGCGTACGGTTTCGTCCAAGTCTTTGTTGAGCTCTATTAACTCACGTTTTTGAGATTGAAGCAAAAGGTGTAGCTCCACGCGCTTGCGCAAAAGCGGCGGCGAAAATGGCTTTGTAATATAGTCCATGCCACCCATAGAAAGCCCCTTTAACTCGCTTTCTTCATCATTTAGTGCCGTAAGAAAAATGACGGGGATATGGGATGATACTGGATTGGACTTAAGGTGATGCAAAACCTCGTATCCGCCCATTTCCGGCATTTTTACATCAAGCAAAATAAGGTCGGGCATGACACGCTCCAAAGCTCTAAGCATAAATTTACCTGATGTAAAAGTATATGTTGTGTAAATATCTGACAAGACCTGTTTGCAGGTCATGAGGTTGACTTCGCTGTCGTCTACTAAAAAAATTGTTTTTCGGGCATCTGTTTTCATGGCTAACCTCCTATTTTTTTATTCCTGCTTTAAAATTTCGGCTGTTTGCTTTGCAAGAATTGCAGCAGAGTCGAAATCACCTCTTAACAGTTCAGATTTTATTTCTTTTATAGCCATTTTTGTTTTTCGTGAGGTTTTTGCGGCGAGGATGCTTTCTGCGGCGGCTTCTGCTTTTTCTAAATCCCACGCATCGCACGCACGCTCAATAATGAGCAATTTTTCGCACAAAAAGTCGATGTCTTGACCTTGCTCGTCTTCCAGCTCTTTTGCTGCATGACTTTTGATAACTTCTTTAAGCTGCAGTAAAAATGCTGGTGTTTGCTCTTTGATTTGTTCTAGGTTTTTTGTTTTTCCAGCTATTTCCAAAATGCTTGCTAACTTGGACAACTTTGGTTGACCCACAATTCCCAAAGCAGACACCATAGAATGGGCAGCAATAGTATAGTTCATCAGCTTTGCGTCGTCAAGGTTTTCGGACTTCAATGCCTTTTCCAATACATCAATAGACCTTTGAGCATCTGACACAAAATGCTCCATTAATTTTGACATTTGTGTCAAAATTCCATTTTCGCCTTGATATGCAATGGCATTTGAGGCATCAAGTATTTCTTGCGTCTGCTTTTCGCTAATGTAACACTCCAAATAATTATTCAGGCGGCTGAGGTTGATGGGTTTTGATATAAAACCGTCAAAACCGCTTTGGTGGAAGATTTCACGCACGCCTTTTACTGCATTTGCGGTGAGAGCTATTATTGGATGTGCGTACCCAATTTTGCGGAGGTGCTTTGTAGTTTCGACCCCGTCCATTTCTGGCATCATGTGGTCCATAAAAATTATGTCATAAACATTACCTTCTTCTATTTTTTTAATGGCTTTATGCCCGCTGTTCACGCTTTCTGTTTTAATGTTGTATAAAGCAAGCAGACCTTCGAGTACGTAAAGGTTTGTGTCTACATCATCCACGGCAAGTACCCGACCATATGGCATGGGCTTTATCGAAATTTTTGATACCTTATTTTTAGGCATTTGTGAAAAATCCATATTGCCCAAAGATGTTGCAAGCTCTTTTCCTAATTTAAGTTCGCCTTCAATTTTTTGCGGCAAAAATACCGTAAACAACGAGCCAACCCCAACCCCACTTTGCACTTCAATGGTGCCTCCCATGGCAGTTGTCAAATTGTGCGCAATATTCATTCCAAGCCCTGCGCCCTGAATGTTGCGAGTTTCTTCTTTGTCGTGGCGTGAGTATTCGCTAAAAATTTCATTGACTTCTCTTTTTGTCATGCCAATTCCTGTATCTTTTACCTTTATGACTATGGTACAGTTATTGTCTTTTTCGTCCTCGATGTCTACACAAAGAATCACAAGACCCTCTGGGGTGTATTTTAGGGCGTTGGATAAAATATTGCTTATAACCTGCTTTATCCTCAATTCATCGCCATACATATATGTGGGAAGATTGGGGCTTATTTTTAGTTGTAATTCTAAATTCTTGCTGCCAATAGCATTCAAATTAAGCTGTACAACATCTGTTATCACATTTGATATTTCATACATTGTAGGTACAATTTCCATTTTACCGTGCTCTACTCTGGAAAGGTCTAAAATATCGTTTATAAGAGACAAAAGCATTGTACTGCTTGCGTAAATGTGGTCAAATACTTCTTCCATATCGGGGTCTATTTCTTGTTTTTGCAACTGTATTTCTGTTAGACCTACAATGGCATTTAAAGGTGTGCGTATCTCGTGAGACATCCTTGCCAAAAATTGCGTTTTTGTTTTTGACTCCTGTTCGGCGGCTTCTCTTCGTTTTTCTTCACGCAAATCCCGCAGATAGTAGGCGTAGCTAATGTCGTCTTGGTATTTTATTGGCACACAAGTAATTTCGCACGGCACAACGTCGCCGTCTAACGATATAAGTTCCTCTTCGTATCTAAAAATACCGTCTGTCAAAGCCTTTTGGGTTGTTTCTTTAATGCGTTCGTCCAAGATTGCCAAATTCTTGTCGTGCAAATTAAAGATAAGATGTGAATTTTCGATTAGATATTCTTTTACGTGGCATTGGCTGCCTCCTGACTTGGAACAATGTCTGCAATCTTTTGTGCACCTGCCTTTATCATATATATTTGATGTGCTGCGCGCTAACATATCGATGGCGGCTTGGTTGCAATCTATCATTTTAAGATTGGCATCACGCATTAAACATGCCATCGGCGATGCTTCCAGCAAAATCTTTGCACGCTCCTCTTCTGAACGAGCTTTTTTGTTTGCCGCGACAATTTCCCGCATGTCCGTTATATATGATACCAAAATATATTCATCGCGCCAACTAAGCCTTACTAGGGTTATAATGGATGGTATTGGCTCGCCGTTTGCAGTTTGATGAATCCACTCAAACTGCATAAACCCTGTTTCAAAGGCTTGTTTTACATTAGCTATGCCTAGTTCTTCGGAACTTCTGCCGCAAGGCTGATATGGCGGCGAAAAATTGAAGAAATTATCTACGTAGTCTTCTTGGCTTTTTGCTTCAAAGATTACTTCTGCTTGGGCGTTGGTTCGATGCAATTCAAACTTGTTGTTCCAAAGGTTTATAATGAAAGGCGATGAATCTATTAACATATTGTTGAAAGCACGTATTTCTTGTTGCGTTGCTTGTGCTTGCTTAAGTTCTGTTAAATCAAAGCTACACCCAACTACTTGGAATTTGCCGCCTACGGTTATGCGTGTAAAGTAAGTGTTGGCTATAATCTGTTTTTCGTCTTTGTCTATATGAGCCCATTCGCTTTGGGCTTGACCTGTGTTTAGTGTCGTTTGTACAAAAGCATTTGTTTTTTCTTCGGAACAAGTGCCGCATGGCTGTTCTTTTGGTTGAAATTCAAGAAAGCGGTTGATATAGTCTTCTTTTGTATCAAGACCAAAAATTTCTAGAGTTTTTGCGCTACATCCTATCAACTCGCCTTTGTCATTCCAAAATTCTAAAAACATAGGCAACGAATCCATTAACACGTGATTTAGGTCTTTGGCATCTTTTTCACGCTTTGCAATATTCTTTACGGCTCGTAAAAGAACGAAAGTTCCGGCGACAGACGCAGCTGCAAATAAAATAGTTGTCAACACGGACATATTGTCAAAAAATGCTGCACGGCTTTCTGCGCTCGTTACCATTTCTTGCGTGCGTCCGCTTATAGAAGAGTGAAGCTCGTCCATTGTTTGGGTAAATCTAAATACAAGGTCTGTATAGTTATAGATGTTGTTAAAAACGCCAGAAAAGAGCAATTCCATTGCCGCCTGATGATAACTTGACTCCCGAAGGTTTATTGCATATAGCTCTATTTGCTGCATTTGAGAATGCTTGTATCTAACGAGGTAAAAAAGCCCTACTTCTTCTGGAGTTGCGCCGTATGCATCGAAAACACGCCTTGCCTCTGCGTCTATTTCTCTGCTGTCAAAAATCGCTTTATAATTTGATAAGGATTCTTCGCAGCCCATCACTACGAAATTTCTTGCATATTGCATCATAACATATGCGTCTGACCTAAATCCATGCAGTGTTGTGTCAAAGGAAGCTCTAATTTCATGAGTACTTACAATGTCGTTTTTTGCCTGATTGCTGAGCATTAAAAATACAATGCTGGCAGCAGCCAATACCGCAAAAGTAGTTATCAAAGTCCAAATTAGTTTTGAAATTTGCTTTATGTTTTTCAACATATAACCACCTCCATTGTGATGATTATATCACAATGGAGGTGGCGTATGCAAGCAATAATTATGGGCAGAACATTTCAGAAAGAAGGCATACATCGCCTGCACCCATGGTTATTAGTATGTCGCCTGGCGTGAGACCTTTTTTTGCATATTCAACAGCCTTTTCAAAGCTGTCTGCGTAGCGGCAGTTTGAATTGTAGATTTTTGCCACCAAATCTTTTGCATGGATATTTGCTTGCTCTTCTTCTCTGCCTGCCGGGCGGTAGATGTCTAGTACAATTATTTCGTCAGCTATTTCAAGGGCTTTGGCAAATTCGTTTAAAAATTCTGAGGTTCTGTTGTGGGTGTGGGGCTGAAAGGCGACCCATAGGCGTTTTGTGCCCGCAAGGCTTTTTGCAGCGTTTAAAGTTGCTTCCACCTCTGTTGGGTGGTGGGCGTAGTCGTCTATAATTTGCGCTCCGTTGTATGTGCCCTTTTTTTCAAAGCGGCGTTTTGCCCCAGTGAAGCCTTGCAGAGCCTTTGTGATTTTATCCTCACCAAGCCCGCAATGGCGGGCAACAGCCACGGCAGCATTTGCATTTGACACATTGTGTAAGCCAGGAACGGCAAGGGTATACCCCAAATCGTGCGCACCAAAGGTGATTACTTGACACTTTAAGTCATCTGTTATTTCGTGAAGATTTCTCACCTCTTCATTTATAATTAACGCACCGTTTTGCGGAATTTTTTCAGCAAAGGCACGAAAAGAGCGTCGCAAACCCGCTTCGCCGTCAAAATAATCGCCATGGTCCATTTCTATATTCAAAATTATGCCGATATGAGGAAAAAATTTTAGGAAGCTGTCGTGATATTCGCAGGCTTCGGCTATGAAATATTTTTCGCCGCCAATACGCATTGCGCCGCCCATTGATGGCAATACGCCGCCGCTCATCACGGTTGGGTCGGCGTTTGCACCAATAAAAATTTCAGCAAGCATGGATGTTGTTGTTGTTTTGCCGTGAGTGCCTGCTACGCAGATGGCGTTTTTGTAATTGCGCATTATAAGTCCTAAAAGCTCCGCTCTTTCAAGCATTACAAGCCCTCGGGTTGTTGCTTCGGCACGTTCTGGATTTGTGGTAGCTACAGCAGCGTTGTAAACCACGACTTGAGCATCATGTGGCAGGTTTTGGGCATTATGACCTGTGTGTACTGTTATACCAAGCGAGCGCAGGTGCTTGCAAGTGTCGGAGTCATTTTTGTCCGACCCGCTTACGGTGTATCCGTCTTTGTGTAAAATTTCTGCAAGGGCAGACATATTTATGCCTCCTATGCCAATAAAATAGAAGTTGGTATGGTTGTTTATTAGGTTTAATTTATGCATTGTGTCCTCCAAAGTCTAAATGTGTGCGACCGAGGATAGCCTCCCCATGATTGTCGCTGTATCTAATTATACACATTTTTTTGGAAAAAATAAACATAAACTTTTATTGGACAAATAGATAAATTGTGGTAAAATATATTTGAGGTGTTGTGTATGCGTAAAAAAGAGATTATTGCGATGTTATTGGCGGGCGGTCAAGGCAGCCGCCTCGGGATATTGACAAAAAGCAAAGCAAAGCCTGCTGTTAGTTTTGGCGGCAAATACCGTATTATAGATTTTCCCATGTCAAACTGCATAAACAGCGGGGTTGACACTGTTGGGGTATTGACGCAATACCAGCCATTACAGCTCAACCGCCACATTGGCATTGGCACTCCGTGGGATTTGGACCGCACAAGCGGAGGGGTTACTATCCTTGCACCCCATGTGAAAGAAGGGGAAGAGGGTTTTTGGTATAGCGGCACAGCCAACGCTATTTTTCAAAATATTAATTTTATTGACACATACGATCCTACATACGTGCTTATTATTTCTGGCGACCACATTTATAAAATGGATTATTCGGATATGCTTGATTTTCACAAGCGTACTAAATCCGATGCAACCATTGCCGTGCTTGAAGTGTCTTTGGATGAAGCAAGTCGTTTTGGCATTATGAATGCTGACGGAAATGACAAAATTTATGAATTTGAAGAAAAGCCTCAATTTCCAAAGAGCAACCTTGCGAGCATGGGTATTTATATTTTTACTTGGAAGCAATTAAAAGAATGCTTGATTGAGGCGCATGACCGATATAATGATGCGGACTTTGGCAAGCATATCATCCCAATGTTTTTGGAGTATCAAAAGCCTGCTTATGCCTATCGTTTTAAAGGATATTGGAAGGATGTCGGCACAATAGACAGCTATTTTGCGGCTCATATGGATTTGATAAAAACCATGCCAGACTTTAATCTTTACGAGGATTTTGCAAAAATTTATACATCAAGCGACCACCAATCTCCGCAGTTTACAGGGTTAAATGCAGACATTAAGGGAAGTCTTATTTCTGAGGGCTGTGAGGTTTACGGCATTGTTTACAACTCTATACTTGGTCCTGATGTTAAGGTGGCTGATGGAGCTGTGGTAAGGGATTCTATCATCATGGCTGGCTGTGTTATTGGCGAAAATGCCGAAATTACACGTACTATTATTGATGAAAATTCCATCATTGGCAGGGATGTTAAAATTGGAGTTGGCGAGAATACTCCAAATATTGAAAAACCCCATGTATACGACACGGGTATTACCGTTATTGCCGAAAATTCAATTATTCCTGATGGAATTTATATTGGTAAAAATTGTGTTGTTTGCGGGGCGACTGAACCTTTGCATTATACTGGTATGGAGTTAAGGTCGGGCGGGACGTTAGAATTATAGGAGGAACTGCTATGAAGGCACTTGGAATTATTTTTGCAGGCGGACAAAAAGACAGCTTAAAAGAGCTTACGCAAAGCAGGGCATCCTCCGCAATGCCTGTTGGTAGCTGTTATCGTGCTATTGACTTTTCGTTGAGCAATATGGTGAACAGTGGTATAAACAAAGTGGCGGTTATGACGCAGTATAACAGCCGCTCGCTTCACGACCATTTAAACAGCTCCAAATGGTGGGGTTTTGGCACGAAGCACGGCGGACTTTTTGTGCTTTCGCCGTTTTTGAGCAAAGACAACAGCTCGTGGTTTCGAGGTACTGCGGACTCTATTTACCAAAACATGACATATTTGCGCCGTAGCCGTGAGGAATACGTGATTATTACCAGCGGCGACGGCATTTATAAGATGGACTACAACCGTATTTTGGATTTTCATATAGAAAAAAATGCCGATATAACCGTAGCCTGCAAAGAGATGTATGACATGGATGTGTCAAATTTTGGTGTGGTTAGCCTTGACGAAGGCGGAAGGCTTGTTGAATTTGAGGAAAAGCCCCTTGAGCCGTTTTCCAGCGTGGTGTCGCTGGGTATTTATGTTATGAGGCGTGAGCTTTTGATAGAATTGCTTGAAGCCATCATCCCGCAGGGGCGGCACGACTTTGTGCGTGATATTGTTATACGATATCGCAAGCAAAAGCGTGTTTATGGCTTTATGTATGAAGGATATTGGGCGGGAATTAACTCCATTGAGAGCTACTATAACATCAATATGGATTTTTTGCGGGCAGACATACGCAACGAAATGTTTAACGCAGAACCATTTATCAAGACAAAAAATAAAGACGAGCCGCCGGCAAAATATAACACAAAGGCTGAGGTACGCAATGCCCTTGTGGGCAGTGGGTCTATTGTTGATGGGAGTATAGAAAATTCTGTGTTGTTTCGCAATGTACACGTAAAAGAAAATGCAGTGGTGCGAAATTCAATTATACTTGAAGGAAGCGAAATTGCCGAAGGTTGTGTTATTGAACACGCAATTATTGATAAATTAGTAAAAATATCGCCAAACCAAAGGGTCGTTGGAACAGCAAGAGAGCCGAAAATTGTACGCAAAAATACTACAATATAATGCAGGAGAATATATGCCAAAGATACTAATAACCGCTGGCGGAACTATTGAAAAAATTGATGCCGTGCGAAGCATTATTAATGACTCGACAGGTCAGCTTGGAGCGGAAATTGCGAAAGTCTTCACCTTGGCTGGATGTGAAGTTTTTTATATCAAAGGAAAAAACGCATTGATGCCAAATTGCGGAAATATTGTCGAAATAGAGTCTGCAAAAGACCTTGACGTTGCCTTGGAAAACATTTTGATGAAACAAAAAATAGATGCTGTCATCCATGCCATGGCTGTTTCTGACTACGGGGTCAAAAATGCCGATATAACGGCAAAAATTAGCTCCGATGCTGATGAAATTGCGTTAGTCTTGAAAAAAATACCCAAAACGATTGCAAAACTGCGAAGGCTTGCACCTAATGCGGTTATTGTCGGGTTTAAGTTGACATCGAGTTTGACACAAGAGGAAACCATTAATAAAGCCCATGGGTTATTGTTAAAAAATGACTGCGACTTTGTGCTGGCTAACGACACTGTGAACTTAACGCAAACAGGGCATGTAGGCTATTTGGTTGACAAAAATAAAAAGTTTCAAATTTTTACAGGCAAGGAAAAAATTGCCCAAGCAATAACAAATGAGGTGATGAAATGCTTAATATAGTTTTAGGAATAACGGGCTCTATTGCCGCTTATAAAGCGGCAGAAATTGCAAATTTGCTGACAAAACAAGGACATACCGTACACACAATAATGACCGAGGCTGGGGCAAAATTCATAACACCTTTAACCATGCAAAGCCTTACGAAACAACGTGTTTACATAGATATGTTTGAAGAAATTGTTTACGAAGATATTCGCCATATAAGCCTTGCACAGCGGGCGGACATTTTTGTTATTGCGCCCGCATCTGCTAATGTTATAGGGAAAATTGCAAATGGCATTGCGGACGATATGCTTTCTACTGTAACAATGGCGACGAAAGCTCCTGTGGTTATTGCACCTGCCATGAATACAGCCATGTACGAAAACCCCGTTGTTCAAGCCAATATTGCGAAATTAAAGTCATTTGGTTATCATTTTGTTGAGCCAAAAGAGTCCCGCCTTGCTTGCGGGGATGTAGGTAAAGGGGCAATGGCGGATGTGGAGGTTATTATTGAAGTGGCGTTGTCCCTTGTAGGGGCAAGTGCTGCTCATACTTCTGCGAAAGTCCAAGTACAGCAGACGGTTGAAAGTCGTCCCCACAAAGACGACAAAGTGACATACACTTTAGAACAGGTTGAGGAGCATATGAATGACCCTGCTGTTCGTGTTCTGTTTGAAATGGCGGAGGAACTCTTGGGCAAGCCGCTTAAAGACAGCGAACGTCAAATGTATCTTGAATTTTACGACCAAATGGGACTTGCTGTTGAAGTTATTGAATATCTTTTGCAATATTGCATCGACCGTGGCAAAAAACAGCCCAATTATATTAAAATGGTGGCGCAAGATTGGGCAACACGAGGCTTTACCACAGCGGATGAAGCAGAAGATTATATATCATTATTTAACAACGAATTTAGAGATATTCTACGCTTTTTTGGCATTACAAATAGAGACCCTATCGGTAAAGAAGTGCAATATATGCAGCGTTGGCTTGGCGAGGACGGTTTTTCCATGCATATTGTCAAGCTGGCATGTGAAAAGACAACTCTTAACAAAGGTGGCATCAATTTTCCGTATACTGACGGAATTTTGAACAAATGGAAAGAGCAAGGCATAAAGACCGCAGAGCAAATTGAACAACTTGAAAAAACCTACTACGATGACAAAGAGCTAAAAAAATTCAAACGCCCTGTGGAAAAAGCACAGACCACTGGAAGCGCACGGCGTTTCCAAAATTTTAAGGGAGAAGAATTAGACCATGCCAAGCTGGCACAGTTAGAGCAAGAATATTTGGACAAAAGATTTGGGAAAGTTGGGGATGGTAGATGAGTAATGCAATAGTGTTTGATGGGGTCATGCGAGAGCTTAACATGGATGCGCTTGCAGCAAAGCGGAAGCTGGATGCCCGCAAAAAGTTGCTGTACGAACGCTTGCCGAGGGTGGAGCAAATTGATAGGGAGCTTTCACAAATTGGGCTTGATATGGTGCAAAAAATTTTAAAACGTCAAGACAGTGTGCAACTTGTGTCATCTCAGAAGGAAAAATATAACGCTCTTAATGCCGAAAGGGAGCAACTATTGTACGAAAATGGCTATGATGACAGTTTTTTTACAGATGTTTATAAATGCGTTGCTTGTGAAGACACAGGCTTTGTAGGAGGCGGACATTGCACCTGCTTGAAACAGCGGCTCATATCTTGCTATTTTGATATGTCCAATCTTGGCAAAGTTTTTAAAGAAGAGAATTTTGATGCATTTAATATGAGCTACTATTCTGAGCAAATTGAACCAAATATAGGCATAAGTCCAAAAGATAATATAAAACGCATTTGGAAAGCAGCTCTAGAATTTGTAGAAAATTTTGGAGAAAATGGTGATAATTGGTTGTTGTACGGTTTATCGGGGCGGGGCAAAACATTTTTATCTAATTGTATTGCGGGAGATTTGTTGCAAAAAGGTCATACGGTGTTGTATACCACTGCGCCTGAACTGTTTAGGCGTGTTGAGGAGGAGCGGTTTGGCAAAGGGGATGCAAAACGTAAAGGTGTGACGGGCATCAATTTTGCCTATGAAGCAGACCTGCTTATAATAGACGACCTCGGCACAGAATTTGCAACTGTGGTTACAGACAGCGAACTTTTCAACTTTATCAATGCACGTATGCTTGCCCAAAAATCAACAATAATCAACACCAATTTAACACCAACTGACATTGACGCTAACTACTCTAATCGTATTTCGTCACGAATTCACGGCAATTATATTTTGTTTCATGTTTTTGGCGATGATATTCGCAAAGCAAAAAAATACGGAGTTTCGGTATAATAACCAGCAGTCAATAAGCTATTGCACGGCTTTCGCACCGTTTTTCCACTACTCGTCGTCAGCTTATACTATTCTGCATTTAAAAACACGCATAAAATCGCAGGATTTTTGTTCCAGACCTAGGAAGCGACGACGACACAAGCCCGAAGGCTTGTTAGGAGGAGCTGACGACGGGCTGGGAGAAAAAGACAAGGTTTTAAAGTGTTTTTAATTGCAGGATAGTATTAAACCCGCACAGTCCATTATTGACCGCTGGTTCTAAAAAACAGCCATCCCATAGCGGGGTGGCTGTTTTGATTTAATTATTACTATCTAGGTTGGATACCAATATTGATATTGATTGTGCCGTTTGGTTGAATGTTGTAAGTAACAGGGCGGGTAGAAACAGCAGAAAGAGCAGCTTCTATCAAGCCTTCGTGCAAACCAGCAGCAAGAGCAAGCGGGTTAGCCAAAACTTCCAATGGGTTAAGCTCTGGCATTGGGAACATAAAGTGGTGGCTACCTGCATGTGGAACCAAACGAGCAGTGGTAACAACACCGTCAGCTGGACCGCCGACAACAACTAATCTGTTGTTTACTTCTTGCAGAGAAAGCACAAAATTACCAGGTTGTGCAAATTCTGTAAGGTTTACACCAAGCATATTGCCAAGTGTAGCAGCAAGAGCAGGAGCACTAAATGCAATGTTTACAGTACGGGTATCTTCCACCCAAGTAACTTCGCCGCCAAATTGCACAGCGGTGTCACGAAGCGGTAAAAAAGTTTCGCCGCCAATAGCAACAAGTCTAATTTGTGAAATAGCCGCAATGGCATTTTCCGGTTGGATGGTAACTGTTGTGTTAGCAAAAGCAGTAACAGGAACAACAACCAACGTTAGGGCAAGCAAGCCCGCAATTATTTTCTTTCTCAAAAGAACTTCCTCCTTTTATATGGTAGAAATTTTATTTTGCCTGCCGAAATTGGGCACGACAAAACGCATACTCATATTGTACCAAATATTAAAAGAAATTACAATCCCTTTTTTAAAAAAATTTTTGCTGTGATATTATGGCGAAAATCAACAGTTTTAAAAATTGATAAAAAAATATCAAAAGCCACAAAAAATAACTTTGGATAATTTAAAATTTGCTATTGACATTATTAACAATCGATGTTATCATTGATTTTATCGTGAATTATTTATCTCATTAGTACACTTGATAAATATTGATAAATAATTAACAATAAGCAAATAGAAAATTTGCTCAACAAAAAGGAGGATACACCAAATGAAAAGAACCAAATTTTTGGGATTTGCGCTTGTCGTTGTTGCCGCACTTATGGTTTTTGCTGCTTGTGTATATGAGGGCGACATGATAAGTGAAGATGGTCTTGTAAACGGCTTGCCCACCGCAATAGGTGCAACATTTACCCCTGGCACTTACACAATTTACGTACCCGAAGCTGACGTAGCTTCGCAAAGTTGGAGACGTGGCGGCATGACAGTCGAAGTTGATTTTACCGCCAACCAAATTGCAGACATTCGTGTTGTTAGCCATGGTGAGTCGATGTACAGCTCCATGTACTTTTTCCGAGCTTATCCTATGGTTCCTGACTACATCTTGGTACAGCAGTCAACAAACAATCTACGTATCGACAGAAGCCAACCCACACATCATCAAGCCGTACACACCTTTACAGGGGGCACTGCAACTCAAGAAATTATTGTAGAAGCGGTTGACCGTGCAATTATTGCGGCGGGAGCTAACCCAACTGATTTGGTGCCGCAAGAACGCACTACTCCGCTTCCGGGCGACAGATTTGTTCCTGGCTCGCACCTCGTACACGTTCCAGGCGACAGTTATGTTTTCATTAACAATCAATTTTTCCATGTAAACGATATTCCTGCCGCATGGCCTGCATGGCCGCTAAATGACGCACGTTTCAATGTTGCTGATGTAACTAACAGAGCGTCAGTGCCTGCTGGTGAAGCAAGAGATGCTGCCGTTGCACAAGGCGGGGTGCGCTCTAACGGTGAATCTTATTGGAGATACGGCATGAATGCCCAAATGCAAGGCGTTTGGACGGGTAGCGAAGGTCAAGGTCCTGTTGTTGCAAACCGTGTTGTTTTCCACAGCCCTGTTATGAACCGTAACCAAACGGCTCTTGCTGGTCCAACATGGGCGGAAACAACAATAGGTAACGGCGTTGTAACCCTGCCTGCCAATGTTGTGAGTCTTCTTACCGCACGTTACGGCACACCAAACAATATTTATTATGTGCTAGGTCAAGCAACCCCAACTGGCATGTGGCTACTTGTAAACTTTGGCAGAGATGTTTTCCAAATTGCTGAGCATCACGGCGGTGACGGTCTTGGTAACGCTGGCGGTTCACCTGTTTCCTCCGGTGAATCTTTGTCTGGACCACGCCAAGCAGCACCAGAAGGTAATATTGCACATAACCTAACTGGTGCTATGCCTCCTTTTGCTCCTGAAAATGCGGTATACGGTACGTTAAATATTGCACAGCAGTCTGTAAACGGCTCTTCCAGCTCACAAGGTTTGGGCGGTTATTGGTGGATGCAAGTTGCACACAGAACAATTAATGACAACCAATCTACCCATCTTGTGCAAGCAGACACATATGCAGGTGCAACCCAGTCTGCTTTGGCAGTGCGCCTTGGGGTGGAGCTTGCTATGCGCCTTGCAGGGGCAGACCCTGCCGCAATTACCCCAACTCCAAACCCATTCTTCGTGGAGCCGCAACCAAATACTCCAAACGCATTGCAGTTTGTTGCTGGACGTTACTACATTAATGTGCCAGGCTTTGGCATCATCAACTATGGGTCAGACTACATGGCAGTGACCCTTTGCCGTGAAGCAATCCGTTATCTTGGCTCTGCTGACATGAATGCACTTCGCGTTGGCGACGGCGTAACCAACCCTAATGCACAAACACAAGCAATGTGGGGTGAAGCTGGCAGACCTGCGTGGGTAAATGAATGGAATCGCTTCCGTAACGAAATTATGTATTCATTCGCACGCACTTACGCAAATGGCGGTCGTCAGCTTTCTGCTTTGGATATTGCCCCAATGGAAGGCAATGTAGAACTTTCAAACGCTATTTTGTACGCACTAAATCAACTTCTTACCGAGCAGTCTTACAACTTTGGAAATATCGACCAAACTGGTCGCCTTGGAGTTGAAATAACTCCTTTAACAGGCAACGACAATCTTAACAATAGATATAATTGGAGATAGCCATTAATTTGACTTGTTAGTACAATATATTTGGAAAACCCCTTGGAACCTCCCACAAAAAAAGAAGGCGGACAATTCCGTCTTCTTTTTTTGTGCAAACACCAATGACTGTAAGCCATTTTAAAAATTTTATAATTCCACTGGTATTATTAGACAAAAAAATTTATCAAGTATTTTTGAAAAATATATTGCATTTTTGCACAAGATATATTATAATGCATTTTAGCAATAAGTTTGGGCGTGAGTAAACCGCCCACAAAAAAATTAAAATTGGGTTGTGGATTGTACCACGCCCTACAATTAAAGGGAGGATTTCCAAATGAAAAAAACCAAAATGCTTGGCATTGTTTTTGCCGCAGCACTTGCACTGGTTTTGGCAGCTTGCGTTTATGATGGTGACGCATTCACAACTTTACCAGGTGAAGTACCAGGAGCTTTAACAGCAACAGGCCGCACTGACCAAACTTACACAAACCTTATGAGCCGTGGCGGCGACGACTACGTAGCTGCAAGAGGAACAGAATTTGCAGACGTAGTTATGACTTTTACTTTCAATGCTAACGGTAGCATTGCTAGCTATGTTACTATTCAAAACGGTCACGGTGCTACTGGTCTTGCTGATTGCTCAAGATGGACTGACGCTGAAAATGCTGCTGGCGAAAACGTATATGCATTCTTAAACAGATTGATTGCAGAAGGCGTTACTTTCCCAGTAAACGTTGCTGAAGTTAACACTACTGGTAGAGCAACTTACTCAAGAGCTGCTGTATTGTACGCTGCTAACGACGCTGCTGCACAACTTGGTTTTGGAGGCGCACCTGCTGCTGGCTTAACAGCTATTGGTAGCACTGACCAAACTTACACAAACCTCATGACTCGCGCTGGCGACGACTACGTAGCCGCAAGAGGAACTGAATTTGCAAACGTAATCATGGAGTTTACTTTCAATGCTAACGGTAGCATTGCTAGCTACAACACTATCCAAACTGGCCACGGTGCTGATGGTGCTGCTACTTGCTCAAGATGGACTGACGCTGAAAATGCAGCTGGCGAAAATGTGTATTTCTTCTTAAACAGATTGATTGCAGAAGGCGTTACTTTCCCAGTAAACGTTGCTGAAGTTAACACTACTGGCAGAGCAACTTACTCAAGAGCTGCTGTATTGTACGCTGCTAATGATGCTGCTGCACAACTTGGTTTTGGACAATAATTTTGTTAAATCATAAAGAAGGCGGGTTCTTGCCCGCTTTCTTTTTTTGTTATCAACCAAAAACTCCCGCCCTGTCTAAAATCACAAAAATCCGTAGCATATCCATAGACAAATCCAAACCTTTCTCATTGCCTTGTAAATGACCTTCTTCTACCAGCATTGCTATTGTAGGGCGAGCCCATTGGGGCATTTCAGGGATGGCGTTAAAACGAATGGGGCAACAAGGTGGTTGCGGGTCTATGGGTTCTTCAGGGATAAATGGGATGCCGAGATAGGCTAGGATGCCTTTGGCAAGAGCGGATGCTATTTCAGGTCGGTCACTGCGCAAAATTTCTGCATCAAGGGCAGTTTTGGGTGCATCTATGAAGGCAAGCTCGACCAAAATGGCAGGCATGTTTGTCCAGCGTATTACGGCAATGTCGTCTCTGCGCCAAACACGGCGGTTACGAAGCCCAATTTCTTCCGAATAAATATCTTGCACGGTTTGGGCAAAAGTTTGAGAATCCTCCCTGTAAAATAGGGTTTCGGCACCCGTACCGCCGCCTGCATTGGTGTGAATTGATACAAAATAGTCCGCACCCCAGCTATTTGCATCTTGCCAACGAGCATTGATGGCAGAGTTATTATTATGCCCTAAATTTGTGTGCAGGGTAGGGCGGGAAAGGCGAACTTCAAGCCCATGACGGCGCATTATTTTTCCCAACAAAAGTGCCACTTCAAAAGTTACATCCTGTTCTCTCATGCCATTGCCGACAGCCCCCGTGTTAAAGTCGCTGTAATTGTGACCAGCGTCGATATAAATCTTTTTCATTTTACTCCTCCTAAATTCATATTATAGATGTTATACTTGAAAACCCTTTAACACTTCGTGTTAGCGTTTTCAAGTTAATTCACTATACTAATATTATATCATAAAACATACTAACATTTAATCGCATGTTGGGTAACCACAGGCTTATTTGGGCTTCACTATACTGCCAGTTTATGCTATAATTGATTTGAGGTGAGAAAGTGGGGAAGAAATTAATTGTTGCGGAAAAGCCCAGTGTCGGGCGAGATATTGGGCGTGTTCTTGGGGTAAGCAGCAAGGGCGACGGTTTTATTTTTAATGAGCGTTATATTATTTCTTGGGCTATTGGGCATTT
>Ga0136643_10002220_pt1 | contig 24970 bp, 39 predicted proteins | sample TergutLab28metaG_FD_96883 | JGI IMG/M metagenome (GOLD analysis project Ga0136643, IMG submission 96883) | Labiotermes labralis P1 segment gut microbial communities from Petit-Saut dam, French Guiana - Lab288 P1 (version 3) (version 3) | ecosystem: Host-associated > Arthropoda: Insects >... | reverse complement strand
TTCCCCCGGTGGCAGTGGTTTTTTTTTTACATGTGAACAGAAACATGAAGTCGGTTCCTACTGAATTTAAGTCGGGAGGGCTACATGAGAAGCATGTAGTGGCATCTTGGAATGTTGGGAACCATCTCAGCGTTTGCGTATAGACACAGGGAAACCAAGAAAAACCTGTGTCGAGATGGCAAAAACCTATGGGCTGTTGTAATGAACAGATTGTATTGGCTATTGCTCTGCACAGTTTGTGTGGTTCTTGCATTGCAGAGGATGTATATTGTCTCTTGTAGTGCGCAGTTTTTATGGGTTGTTTTAGTGCGCAGATTTATTGTCTGTTTTAGTGCACACATAGTTTTGTCTGTTTTGGGGCACAGTTCGTATTGGCTGTTTTAGGGCAAAGTTCATATGGGCTGTTATAGTGCACATTCCTTTGAGCTGTTTAGTGCACAGTTCGTATGGAATGTTCCGGTGCACAGTGTTTATATGGGGTCTTGTAGTGCTGAGTTTGTATGGGCTGTTGCTTTGCAGGTTGTAAGGGCTGTTGCAGTGCACATTTGTATGGTCTTTTTCAGTGCACAGTTTGTATGGGATGTTGCAGTGCACAGGTTGTACGGGCTGTTGCAGTGCATAGTTTGTATGGGCTGTTGTAGTTCAGAGATTGTATGGGCTCTCGCAGTGCACAGATTGTATGGGCTTTTCTGTGTACAATTTGTATGGGCTCTAGCATTGAACATTTTGTATGGACTGTTGCAATGCACAGTTTGTATGGAATATTTTAGTGCTCAATTAGTATGGGCTGTTATAGTGCACAGATTGCATGGGCTCCTGAAATTCACAGATTGTATATGGGCTGTTGTAGAGCAATTTTGTATATGGAATGTTGTAGTGCATAGTGTGTATATGGGCAGTTGAAGTGAAATGTTTTCATATGGGCTGCTGTAGTGCACAGTTTGTATGTGGGCTTTTTTAGTGCAGAATTAGTATACGGGCTGATGTAGTGCAAATTTTGTGTATGGTCTGTTGTAGTCACAGTTCGTATAAGGGCTGTTGTATTGCACAATTTTTACATGGGATGTTGTAGTGCACAGTAATTATATGTGCTGTTGTAGTGCACAGTTTGTGTATTGGCTTTTCCAGCGCACAGGCTGAACATGGTATTTTGCAGTGAACAATTTGTATGGGCTGTTTAGTGCACAGACGTATGGGCTGTTTTTGTGCACAGATTGTATGAGCTGTTGCAGTGCACATTTTGTATTGTTTTTTGTAGTGCAAACTTTGAATAGGTTTTTGCGGTTCACAGTTTGTATATGGGCTGTTGCAGTGAAAATTTTTTGATGGGCTGTTTTAGTGCACAGTCAGTATGGGTTTTGTAGTTCTCAATTTATACGCATTTTTGTAATGCACAGTTCATTTTGGCTGTTTTATTTCACAGTTTCTATTGGCTGTTTTAATGCACAGTTTTTTTTGGCTGTTTTACTGTACGGTTTTTAGGGTTGTTTTAGAGCATTGTTTGTATGTGTGCTGTTGGAATGGGCGATTTTTATGGGCTGTTCTAATGCACAGCTTCTGTGGACTGTTGTAGTGCAAAATTTGTATGGGCTGTTGTAGTACAAAGTTTATATGGTCTGCTGCAGTGCACAGTTTGTAGATGCACCGTTCTAGTGCACAATTTGTATTGCCTGTTTGAGTGCACAGTTTGTATTGGCCGTTGTAATACAGACTTTGTATGGGCTGCTGTAGAGCACGTGTTGAATGAATTTTTCTAGTTGACAGGTGTATGGCCTTTTGCAGTGCACATTTTGTATGGACTTTGGTTGTGTACAGTTTCTATGGGCTGTTGCAGTGCACAGTTCGTATGGGCTGATATACTGCACAGTTCGTTTGGTCTGTTTTAGTGCACAGTTTGTATGGGCTGTTATAGTGCAGACATTTTATGGGCTTTTGTATGTGCACAATTTGTATGGGATGTTGCAGTGCACAGTTTGTATGGGCTGTTGCAGCGCGCAGTTCGTATGGGTTGTTGCAGTGCACAGTTTGTGTGGGTTGTTTTCGTGCACAAATTTTATTGTCTGTTATAGCGCACAATTTGTATTGGATCTTGTAGTGTACATTTTGTTTGGGCTCTTGCATTTCACAGTATGTATATGGGCTGTTCAAATGCACATTTTGTACATTGGCTGTTGCACTTCAATTATGTATATGGACGGTTTCGATGCACAATTTTTATATGGGTTGTTGTAGTGCACAATTTTTATATGGGATGTTGTATTGCACAGTTTGTACCTGGGCTGTTTTAGATCAAATTTTGTACGTACTGTTGTAGTGCAAAGTTTGTATATGCTCTGTTGTAATGTGAGGTTTGTATATGGGTTATTGATAATGCACTGTTTGTATGGGCTGTTGTATTGCACAATGTGTATGGGCTGATGTAGTGTACAGGTTTTATGAGACGTTGTAGTGCAAATTTTTTATATGGGCTGTTGTAGTGCACAATTTACGAATGGGTTTTTGTAGTGCACAGTTTTATATGGGTTTTTGAAGTGCATATTTTGTATGGGCACTTTTAGTGCACAGTGTATATGGGCTGTTGTTGTAACATTATGTATGCGCCTTTGCAGTGCACAGATTTTATGGGATTTTGTAGTGCGCAGTTTGTATGGGCTGTTTTAGTGCACAGTTTGTATGGGACGTTGTAGTGCAGAGTTTTTAATAGCTGTTTTAGGGTACAGTTTGTATTGGCGGTTTTAGTGCACAGTTTGTACTGGCTTTTTAAGCGTACATATTTTATTGACTGTTTTAATTCGCAGTTTGTATTGGCTGATTTAGTGCACTGTGTGTAGGGGCTGCATTCGTCCACTCTTTGTATACGCGCAGTTGCAGGGCACAATTTTCAAGGGCTGTTGTAGTGCACAGTTTTTATGGGGTGTTGTATGGCACAATTTGTTTGAGCCGTGGTAGTTCATTTTATATATGGGCTGTTGTAGTGCACAATTTGGTTATGGGCTGTTGAAGTGAATACGTTTTATGGGCTAATGTGGAATGTTTGTATGGTTTGTTTTAGTGTAAAATTCTTACGGGCTGTTTTAATGAATAATTTGTATATGGTCTTATGTAGGTCACAGTTTATGTGGGCTGTTGTAGTGCACAGCTTGTATGGGCTCTAGGAGTGCATGGTTTGTATGGGCTGTTCTAGTGCACAATATGTATGCGCTGTTGTAGTGCACAATTTGCTTTTGGCTGTTGTATTGCACAGATTTTATGGGGTCTTGCAGTTCACTGTTTGTATATGGGCTGCTGTAGCGCACAGTTTGTGTATGGGCACTTGTAGTGCAATTAATATGTGGGCTGTTGTACTGCACTGTTTGATTATGGGCTGTTGTTGTGCACAGTTAGTATATAGGCTGTTTTAGTGCAGAGTTTGCATTGGCTGTTTTAGTGCACTGTTTGTATGGACCGTTTCAGTGCACAATTTGTATGGGCTTTGCAGTAAACAGTTTTTGTCTGTTGCAGTGCACGTTAGTATGGGCTGTTGTAGTGAACATTTTGTATATGCTTTTGAAATGCACAATTTGTGTGGGCTTTGTAGCGCATATTTTGTATGGGCTCTTGTAGTACACAGTGCGTATGGGCTGTTTAAATGCACAGTATTTATGGGATGTTGTAGTGCAGCGGTTTTGTGTGATGTTGTAAAGCACAATTTGTATATGGTCTGTTGTTGTGCACATTTTGTATGGGCTGTTCTAGTGCACAGTGTGTATGCGCTGTTGTAGTGCACAGTTTTATGGCTGAAGTAGTGCAATGATTTTATGGGTTCTTGAATTTCACAGAGTGTATATGGGCTCTTATATGCACAACTTGTGTGTGGGCTGTTGTAGTGCAGGTTTCTATGTGGGCTGATATAGTCCACAGACTTTTTATGGGCTGATGAATTGAACAGTTAGTATAAGGGCTGTTTTAGTGCACATTTTGCATTGTCTGTTTTAGTGCACTGCTTGTATGGGCTGTTTTGTTGCACAGTTAATATGGGCTGTTGTGTTGCACAATTTGTATATGGGCTGTTGTAATGCACAGTTTGTATGGGATGTTGTAGTGCATTCTTTGTGTCGGCTGTTTTATTGCAAAATATGTATCGGCCGTTGTAATGCACAGATTGTATGGGCTGTTGTATTGAACAATTCGTGTTTGTTCTGTTGTAGTGCACAATTTGTATGGCTGTTGCATTGCACAGTTTGTATATGGGCTGTTGGAGTTCACTGATTGTATATGGGCTGTTGCAGATCACATTTTTTAAATTGGCTGTTGCAGTGCACAGTTTGTATTGGCTGTTGTAGTGCAGTTAGCATGGGCTGTTGTAGATCATAATTTTTATGGGCTGTTGTAGTGCAAACTTTGTATGGGCTGTTGTAGTGCACCGTGTGTATGGGCTATTTTAGTGCACAGTTTTTATGAGCACTTGAAGGAAAAAAATTTATGGGCTTTTAATTGCACAGTTTATATGGGCTCTTGTAGTGCAAAATTTGTATATGAGTCGATGTAGCGCACAATTCGTATATGTGCTCTTATAGTTCACAGTTTGCAAATGTGTTGTTGAAGTGCACAGTTTGTATATGGGCTGTTGCAGTGCAAAATTTGTATATGGGAATTTCTAATGCGCAGTTTGTAGGGGCAGTTTTATCGCATATTTCGTATGTGTTGTTTTAGTGCACAGTTTGTATCGGCTGCTGTACTGCACAGTGTGTATCGGCTGTTGCAGTGCACAGTTTGTATGGGCTTATATTGTGAAGAGTTTGTATGGGCTGTTGTAGTGCACACTTCGTATGGGCTGCTTTAGTACATAGTTTGTATGGGCTGTTTTATTGCATAGATTTATGGGCTGATGTGGTGCACAGTTTGAGTGGGCTGTTGCAGTGTAGAGTTTCTATGGTCTGTTATAGTGTACAGTTTCTATGGGCCGTTGTAGTAAACAGTTTGTATGGGCTATTGCAGTGCACAGTTTGTGTGGTTCTTGTATTGCAGAGGATGTTTATAGGCAGTTGTAGCGCGCAGTTTTTATGGGTTGTTTTAGTGCGCAGATTTATTGTCTATTTTAGTGCACATATAGTTTTTTCCGTTTTGGGCCACAGTTTGTATTGGCTGTTTTATGGCAAAGATTGTATGGGCTGTTATTGTGCACAGTTCTTTGAGCTGTTTAGTGCACAGTTCGTATGGAATGTTCCAGTGCACAATGTGTATATGGGCTCTTGTAGTGCAGAGTTTGTATGGGCTGTTGCTTTGCAGGTTGTAAGGGCTGTTGCAGTGCACATTTGTATGGTCTTTTGCAGTGCACAATTTGTATGGGCCGTTGCAGTACACAGGTTGTACGGGCTGTTTCAGTGCACAGTTTCTATGGGCTGTTGTAGTTCAGAGATTGTATGGGCTCTTGTAGTGCACAGATTGTATGGGCTTTTCTGTGCACAATTTGTTTGGGCTGTTGCATTCCACATTTTGTATGGGCTGTTGCATTGCACAGTTTGTATGGAATATTTTAGTGCACAATTTGTATGGGCTGTTATAGTGCACAGATTGAATGGGCTCCTGAATGCACAGATTGTATATGGGCTGTTGTAGTGCAATTTGGTATATGGAATGTTGTAGTGCATAGTGTGTATATGGGCAGTTGAAGTGAACAGTTTGCATATGGGCTGCTGTAGTGCACAGTCGTATGTGGGCTTTTTAGTGCAGAGTTAGTATACGGGCTGATGTAGTGCAAATTTTGTGTATGGTCTTTTGTAGTGTACAGTTTGTATAGGGGCTTTTGTATTGCACAATTTTCACATGGGCTGTTGTAGTGCACAGTTATTATATGGGCTGTTGTGTGGCACATAATGTACGGGATGTTGTAGTGCACAGTTTGTGTATTGGCTTTTGCAGAGCACAGGTTGAACATGGTTTTTGCAGTGAACAATTTGTATGCGCTGTTTAGTGCACAGAAAATGGGCTGTTTTTGTGCACAGATTGTATGAGCTCTTGCAGTGCATATTTTGTATGGGTTTTTGTAGTGCACAATTTGAATAGGCTTATGCGGTTCACAGTTTGTATATGGGCTGTTGCAGTGCACTTTTTTATCTGGGCTGTAGTAGTGCACAGTCATTATGGGCTGTTGTAGTTTACAATTTATATGCAATCTTGCAATGCACAGTTCATATTGGCTGTTTTAGCGCATAGTTTTTGTTGGCTGTTTAAGGGCACATATTTTATTGGCTGTTTTAGTGCACAGTTTGTATTGGCTGTTTTAGTGCACAGATTTTTTGGCTGTTTTACTGCACGGTTTTTATGGGCTGTTTTAGAGCAGGGTTTGTATATGTGCAGTTGGAATGGGCGATTCTTATGGGCTGTTCTAATGCACAGCTTCTGTGGACTGTTGTAGTGAAAAATTTCTATGGTCTGTTGTAGTACAAAGTTTGTATATGGTCTGCTGCAGTGCACAGATTGTACATGCGCCGTTCTAGTGCACAATTTGTATTGGCTGTTTGAGTGCACAGTTTGTATTGTCCGTTGTAATACAGAATTTTTATGGGCTGCTGTAGTGAACGTGTTGTATGAGTTTTTGTAGTTCACAGATCGTATGGCCTGTTGCAGTGCACATTTTGTATGGGTTTTTGTTGTGCACAGTTTGTATGGGCTGTTGCAGTGCACAGTTGTATGGGCTGTTGTAGTGCACATTTTGTATGGGCTTTGGTTGTACACAGTTTGTATGGGCTGTTGCAGTGCACATTTTGTATGGACTTTGGTAGTACACAGTTTGTATGGGCTGTTACAGTGCACATTTTGTATGGGCTTTTGTTGTACACGGTTTGTATGGGTTGTTGCAGTGCACAGTTTGTACGGGCTTTTGTTGTACACAGTTTGTATGGGCTGTTGCACTGCAGATTTCGTATGGGCTGATATACTGCACAGTTCGTATTGTCTGTTTTAGTGCACAGTTTGTATGGTCTGTTATAGTGCAGATATTTAAGGGGCTTTTGTAGTGCACATTTTGTATGGGATGTTGCAGTGCACAGTTTGTATGGGCTGTTTTCGTTTACAAATTTTATTGCCTGTTATAGCGCACAATTTGTATTGGATCTTGTAGTGTACATTTTGTTTGGGCTCTTGCATTTCACAGTATGTATATGGGCTGTTCAAATGCACATTTTGTACATTGGCTGTTGCAATTCAATTATATATATGGAATGTTGCAGTGCCCAGTTTTTATATGGGTTGTTGTACACAATTTTTATATGGGCTGTTGTATTGCACAGTTTGTACATGGGCTGTTTTAGAGCAAAGTTCGTTTGTTCTGTTGTAGTGCAAGGTTTGTATATGCTCTGTATTAATGTTAGTTTTGTATATGGGTTATTGATAATGCACAGTTTGTATGGGCTGTTGTAGTGCACAGTGTGTATGGGCTCATTTAGTGAACATGTTTTATGAGATGTTGTAGTGCACAGTTTTGTATATGGGTTGTTGTATTGCACAATTTACAAATGGGTTTTTGCAGTGCACAATTGTATATGGGTTTTTAAGTGCACATTTTGTATGGGCTTTTTTAGTGCACAGTGTGTATGGGCTGTTGTAGTGACATTATGTATGCGCCGTTGCAGTGCACAGTTTTTATGGGATTTTGCAGTGCAAAGTTTCTATGGGCTGTTTTACTGCACAGTTTGTATGGGCCGTTGAAGTGCTGAATTTTTAAAGGCTGTTTTAGCGTACAGTTTGTATTGACTGATTTAGTGCACTGTTTATAGGGGCTGCTTTCTTGCACTGTTTGTATACGCGCTGTAGCAGTGCACAATTTTCATGGGCTCTTGTAGTTCACAATTTTTATGGGGTGTTTTGTGGCACATTTTGTTTGGGCCGTTGTAGTGCATTTTATATATGGGCTGTTGCAGTGCACAATTTGTTTATGGGCTGTTGTAATGCATATGTTGTATGGGCTAATGTGGAATGTTTGTATGGGCATTTGTAGTGTAAATTTTTACGGTCTGTTTTAGTGTACAATTTGTATATGGTCTGATGTAGTGCACAGTTTCCGTGGGCTGTTGTAGTGCACAGCTTGTATGGGCCTTAGCAGTGCATGGTTTGTATGGGTTGTGCTAGTGCACAATATGTATGCGCTTTTAGTAGTGCACAGTTTGTTTTTGGCCGTTGTATTGCAAAGAATTTATGGGTTCTTGCAGTTCACAGTTTGTATGTGTGCTGCTGTAGTGCACACTTTGCGTATGGGCACTTGTAATGCAAGTTAATATGTGTAATGTTGTACTGCACAGTTTGTTTCTGGGCTGTTGTTGTGCACAGTTAGTATATGGGCTGTTTGAGTGCAGAGTTTGAATTGTCTGTTTTAGTGCACTCTTTGTATGGGCCTTTTCGGTGCACAGTTCGTATGGGCTTTGCAGTGCACAGTTTGTTTTGTCTGTTGCAGTGCACATTAGTATTGGCTGTTGTAGTGAACATTTTGTATATGCTTTTGAAATGCACAATTTGTGTGGGCTTTTGTAGCGCATATTTTGCATGGGCTGTTGTAGTACACAGTGCGTATGGGCTGTTTAATTTCACATTTTTTATGGGCTGTTGTATTGCACAGGTTTTATGGTATGTTGTAATGCACAGTTTGTATATGGTGTGTTGTAGTGCACATTTTGTGTGGTGTGTTGTAGTGCACAGATTTTATGAGCTCAGCAGAGCATGGTTTGTAAGAGCTGTTGTGTGCAGAGTTTGTATGCGCTGTTGTAATGCACAGTTTGTTTTTGGCTGAAGTAGTGCAAAGATTTCTTGAATTTCACAGTGTGTATATGGGCTCTTACATTGCACAATTTGTGTTTGGGCTGTTGTGGTGCAGGTTCCAATGTGGGCTGATGTAGTGCACAGTTTTTATATGGGCTGTTGTAGTGAACAATTAGTATATGGGCTGTTTTAGTGCACAGTTTGCATTTTCTGTTTTAGTGCACTACTTGTCCGGGCTGTTTTGGTGCACAGTTTGTATGGGCTGATTCAGTGCAGAATTTGTTTTGTCTTTTGCAGTGTACACTTTGTATGGGCTGTTGTAGGTCACAGTTTGTATATGCTTTTGAAATGCATGTTTTGTGTGAGCTTTTCGAAGTGCACAGTTTGTATGGGCTTTTGTAGTGCAGAGTTTGTATGGGCTGTTGTAGTCCCATTTCGTAGGGGCTGATGTTGACACACAGGGTGTATGGCTGTTGTAGTGCACAATTTGTATGGGCTGTTGTAGTGGACAGTTTGTACATGGGCTGTTGTAGTGCACAGTTCGTATTGGCCGTTGTAGTGTACAAATTGTATGTGCGCTGCAGTAGTACACAGTTTGAATATGGGTTTTGCGGTGCACAGTTTGTATATGGGTCGTTGTAGTTCACAGTTTCTTGGGCCGTTGTACTGCACAGATTTTATTTGGTCTGTTGAGGTGCACAGTTTGTATATGCGCTGTTTCAGTGCATGGAATGTATGGACTGTTGTAGTGCGCAGTTTGTAAGGGCATGTGTAATGAACATTTTGCATGGGCTGATGTTATTCTCAGTTTTTATGGGCTGCTGAATGCACAATTTGTATGGGCTGTTGCATTGCACAGTTTATATGGGCTATTGCAGTGCAGAGTTTGAGTTTGGGCTGTTGCATTGCACAGTATATATATATGGGTTGTTGTATTTATCATTTTGTATGGGCTCTTGTAGTGCACAGTTTGAATGGGCTGTTTTAGTGCACAATTAGTCGTGGCCGATTTAGTGCATATTAAGGATTGGTTATTCTAGTGCACATTTTGTATTGTCTGTTTTAGTGCACAGTTTATATAAGCTGTTTCGGTGCACAGTTTGTATGGGATGATGTAATGCACAATTTGTATATATATTGTTGCATTTCACAGATTCTATGAGATGTTGAAGTGCACAGTTTTTAAATGGGCTGGTGTAGTGCACGGTGTGTATATGGGCTGTTGCAGTGAACATTTTGTGTACGGTCTCTTGTGGTGCACAGGTTTTATGGGTTGTTGTAGTGCTTGTTTTTTATATGGGCTGTTGTTGTGCACAATTTGTACATGGGCTGTTGTAGTGTAGAGTTTTTACATGTGAAGTTTAGTGCACAGTTTTTACATGGGATTTTGTAGTGCACAGATTGTATGTGGGAAGTTACAGTGCACAGTTTGTATTGGATGTTTTAGTGCACATTTTGTATCGGCTTTTGTAGTGCACAATTTGTATATGGTCTGTTATAGTGCACATTTTCTATGGAATGTTGTAGTGCATTCTTTGTATGGGCTGTTTTAGTGTAAAGTTTATATGGGCCGTTGTAATGCACAGTTTGTGTGCGCTGATTTTAGTGCCAAATTCCTATATGATCTGTTGTAGTGCACAGTTTGTATGGGCTGTTGTAATGCACAGTTTTTATATGGGCTGCTGTAATGCACTAATTTTTTATGGGCTGTTGCAATGCACAGTTTTAAAATTGGCAGTTGCAACGCACAGTTTGTATGGGCTGTTGTAGTGCTGTTTGCTTGAGCTGCTTTATGTTCATACTTTGTATGGACTGTTGTAGTGCACAGTTTGCATGGGCTTTTGTAGTACACATTGTGTATGGGCTATTTTAGTGTTCAGTTTTTATGCACATTTGAAGGAAAATATTTATGGGCTGTTTTATTGGACATTTTTATGGGCTGCTGCACAGTTTTTATATGGGGCGTAGTAGCGCACATTTCATATAACTGCTGTTGTAGTGCGCAGTTTGCATATGGGTTGTTGCAATGCAAATTTGTATAAGGGCTGTTGCAGCGCAAAGTTTTTATTTGGGCATTTGTTATGCACAATTTGTATGGGCTGTTCTAGTGCACACATTGTATGCGTTGTTGTAGTGCACAGTTTGTATGGGCTACTGTACTGCACAGTTTGTATGGGCTGTTGCAGTGCACCGCTTGTACGGGAAATTGTATTGAAGAGCTTGTATGAGCTATTGTAGTGCACAGTTTGTATGGGCTGTTTAGTGCAGTTTTTATATGGGATGTTGGAGAGTACAATTTGTTAATGGGCTGTTGTAGTGCACACGTTGTATTGGCCGTTGTGGAAAATTTGTACTGCCTGTTGTAGTGTAAAAATTGTATGCGTTGTTTTAATGCACAATTTGTATATGGAATATTTTAGTGTACAGTATGTGTGGGCTGTTTTAGTGCAGAGTTTTTATGGGATCTAGCAGATGCGCGGTTGGTATGGGCTGTTCTAGTGGACACTTTGTATGCGCTGTTGTAGTGCACAATTTGTTTTTGTCTGTAGTAATGCGCAGATTTAAAGGGGTCTTGCAGTACACTTTGTGTATATGGGAAGTTGTAGTGCACATTTTGTGTACGGGCTGTTGTGGTGCAAGTGTGTATGTGGTCTGTTGTAGTGCGCATTTTGTATAAGGGCTGTTGTAGTGCACAGGTATTATATGGGTTGTTTTAGTGCACAGTTTGCATTTGCTGTTTGAGAGTACACTTTGTGTGGGCCTTTTTGTTCACAGTTTGTGTGGGCTGTTGCAGTGCACAATTTGTTTGGTCTGTTGAAGTGCACAGTTTGTATGGGTTGTTATAGTGCACATTATGCATATGCTTTTGAAATGCACAGTTTGTGTGGGCTGTTGTAGTACACAGTTTGTATGGGCTGTTGTAGCCCCTGTTCGTATGGGCTATATTTGACACACAGTGTGTATGGCTGTTGTAGTGCACAATTTGTATGGGCCGTTGTAGTGTACAATTTGTATGGGCTGTTGTAGTGCACAGTTTGTATATGGGCAGTTTTAATTCAGGGTTTTTATTGTCTGTTGTTTTGTACAAAATGTGGGTGCTGCTGTAATGCACAGTTTGTGTATGGGTTTTGCAATGCACAATTTGTATATGGGCCGTTGTATTGCACAGTTTTTTGGGCCGCTGTCGTGCACAGATTTTATTTGGGCTTTTGAGGTGCAAAATTTTGTACATGGGATGTTGCAGTGCATAGATTGTATTGGTTGTTGTAATGCACAGTTTGTATGGGCTGGTGTATTGCGCGGTTTGCATGGTCTGTTTTAATGCTCAGTTTGTATGGGATGTTGTAGTGCACAGATTGTCTATGCTCTTGTAGTGCCAAGTTTGTATATGGGCTGTTTTAGAGCACAGAACGTGTATGGGCTGTTGCAATGCAAAATTTCTATATGGTCTGCTGTAGTGCGCAGTTTGTATTGGCTGTTCTAGTGCAAAGTTTGTATGCGCTGTTTTAGTCCACAGTTTTATGGTCTGTTTTAGTGCACAGATTATATGGGCTGTTGTAGTGAAGGGTTTGTATGGGCTCTTGCAGTGCACATTTTGTGTGGCCTCTTTTAGTGAACAGATTGTATGCTCTGTTTTAGTGCAAATTGGGCTTTTCCAGTGCAGTTTGTATGGTCTGTTATAGTGCACAGTTTCATGGGCTCTTGAAATGCACTGTTTGTATGAGCTGTTGTAGTGCACAGTTTGTATATGGGATCTTGCAGTGCAGAGTCTGTATATGGGCTGTTTTATTGCACAGTTGGTACGGGCTGTTGTACTGCACAGTTTGTATTGGCTGTTGTAGCGCAGAGTTTGTGTGGGCTGTTTTAGTGCGTAGATTGTAGTAGCTTTTGTAATGCATAGTTTGTATCGGCTGTTATCGCGAACAATTTGTATGGGCTGTCGTAGTGCACAGTTGGTACGGGCTGTGGTATTTTGTATGGACTGATGTAGTGTACAGTTTATATGGGATATTTTGTTGCATTGCTTGTATGGGCTGTTGTAGTACACAATTTATATGGTGTGTACTATTGCAGGATTTGTATGGGCTGTTGTAGTGCACAGTTTTTTATGAGCTGTTTTAGTGCACGATTTCGATGGGGTGTTGTATTGCACTATTTGTATGGGATGTTGCAGTTCACAGTATTTATGGCCTTTTCACTTCACAGTTTTTATGGGCTGTTGTAGGGCACATTTTTTATCGGCTGTAGTAGTGCACATTTTGTATGGGCTGGTGTACCGCACAGGTTGATTGGGCTTTTCTCGTGCACAAATTTTATGGGCTCTTGCAGTGCACAGCTTGCATATGGGCTGTTGCGGTGCACAGTATCTATAAGGACTTTTGTAGTTCAAGGTTGTAAATGGGCTGTTGTAGTGCAATTTTTATATGGATTGTTTTAGTGCACAGTTTGTGTATGGGCTGTTGTAGGGCATAGTTTTTATGGGCTGTTTTAGTTCGCAATTTTTATATGGGTTTTGCGTTTCACAGTTTGTATATAGGATGTTGCAGTGCATATTTTTAATATGGTCTCTTGTAGAGCATATTTTGTGTGGGCTGATTTGTGCACAATGTTTATGGGCTGTTTTAGTGCGCAGTTTGTATGGGATTTTGTAGTGCAATGTTAGTATTGGCTGTTTTATTGCACACTTTGTATTGGCTGTTTTAGTGCAAAGTCTGTTTGTCTGTTTTAACGCAAAATTTATATTGCTTGCTTTAGTGCACAGATAATATGGGGTTTTTTACTGCACAGATTTTATATGTGCTTTTGCAGTGCACAGTTTTGTTCGTTGTTGTTGTGCACATTTTGTATGGGTTGTTGTAGTGCACAGTTTGTATGTGTTGTTGTAGAGCACACATTTTTTGGGCAGTGATTTTGCACCGTTTGTATGGGATGTTGAATTGCATAGTTAGCATGGGCTGTTGTAGTGCACATTTTGTATTGGTTGTTGTAGTGCACAGTTTGTATTGGTTCTTACAGTGACAATTTGTAGATGGGCTGTTGTATTGCATATTTAGTATATGATCTGTTGTAGTGCAAGTGTTTATATGGGATGTTGTATTGCATAATTTGTACATGGTCTGTTGCAGTACAGAGTTTGTATATGGGCTGTTTTATTGCACAGTTTTTATTGGTTTCTTTTAGTGCACAATTTCTATGTGCTCTTTTGGTTCACAGTTTGTATGGGCTGTTGCAGTGCACATTTTGTATGGTGTGTTGCAGTGCACAGTTTGTATGGGTTGTTGTAGTGCACAGTTTGTATATGCTTTTCAAATGTACAGTGTGTATGGGCTGTTAATGTAGTACACATTTTCTATGGGCTGTTGTAGTCCAGAGTTTTTAGGAGCTGTTGTAGTGCACAGTTTGTATGGGCTGTTGTAGTCCAGGTCGTATGGGCTGTTCTTGTGCACAGTTTGAAAGGGCTGTTGTAGTGCACATTTTTTATATGGCCGTTGTAGTGCACAGATTTTATGGGCTGTTGTAGTGCACAGTTAGTATGTGGGCTGCTGTAATGCAGAGTTTTTATAAGGGTTGTTGTAGTGCACAGGTTGTATGGGCTGTTGTGGTGCACAATTTGTATGTGGGTTGTTGAGTTGCATATTTTTTATATGGGCTGTTGCAGTGCATAGATTGCATAGGCTGTTCTAGTGCAGATTTTGTATGGGTTGTTGTAGTGCACATTTCGCATGGCCTTTTATAATGCGCTGTTTGTATGCGCTCTGTTGCAGTCTACATGTTTTATATTGGCTGTTGCAGTGCACATTATGTATATGTGTGATTGTTGTGCACATTTGTATGGGCTTTTGTAGTGCATATTTTGTATGGGTTTTTCTAGTGTACAGTTTGTATTGGCTGTTTTAGTGAACTGTTTTGGTGCATATTTTGTACGGTCTGTTGTATTGCACAGTTTGTATGGGATGTTCTGGGGCACAATTTGCATATGTGCTGTTGTAGTGCACATTTTATATTGGCTGTACTATTGAATACTTTGTATGGGCTGTTGTAATGCACTGTTGTCGTGCAACGTTTTTTATATGAGCTGTTGTAGTGCATAGTTTGTATATGGGCAGTTGCTGAGCACAATTTTTATATGGTTTGTTGTAGTGCACATTTTTATAGGCTGTTATAGTGCACAGTTTGTATGGGCTGTTGTAATGCATATTTTGTATGGGCTGTTGTAGTGCACAGTTTGCGTGGGCTGTTGTTGTGCACATTTTGTGTGGGCTGTTGTAGTGCACAGTTTGTATTGGCTGTTGAAGTGCACAGTTTTTATGGGCTCTAGTAGTGCACAGTTAGTATAGGCTGTTGTAGTGCACAGTTTGAATGGGCTGTTCTAGTCCTCTGTTTGTATGAGCTATTGCAGTTCACAGTTTCTATGGGCTTTTGCAGTTCACAGTTTTTATGGGTCATTGTCGTGCACAGATATTATGGGCTGTTGTAGGGAACAGTTTGTACTTGGCTGTTGTAGTGCACAATTTGTATGGGCTCTTGAACTGCTTAGTTTTTATATGGACTTCTGAAGTGCCAGTTTGTATGTGGGCTGTTATAGTGTAAATTTTTATATGGGCTGGTTTAATGTACATTTGGAATATGGGCTGTTTTATTGCACATTTTTTATGGGCTGTTGTACTGCACAGATTTTATGGGATGTTGTAGGGAACATTTTGTATGGGCTGTTGTAATGCACAATTCGTATGGGCTATTGTAGTGCACAGGTTTTTTGGGCCGTTGTAGGGCACAATTATTATGGGCTCTTGAAGTGCACAAATTTTATATGTACTTCTGTAGTGCAAGTTTTTTATGGGCTGGTTCAATGCACATTTTGTATGTGGGCTGTTGTAGTGCACAGTTTTTATGGGCTGTTTTAGTGCGCATTTTTTAATGGATTTTTGTAGTTCACTGTATATATATGGGTTGTTTTAGTGCACATTTTCTATATGGCCTGTATTATTGCACAGTTTGTATTTGGACTGTTGTAGTGCACATTTAGTGTGTGTACGTCTGTAGTGCACAGTCTGTATATGGGCTGTTGCAACGCACAATTTGTAGACGGTCTGTTCTAGTGAACAATTTGTAGACGGCCTTTTGTAGTGCATACTTTGCATGGGCTGTTGTTGTGCAATTTTTGTATATGCTTTTGCAATGCACAGTTTGTATGGGCTTTTGTAGTGCACAATTTGTATAAGGTCTCTTATAGTGCAAATGTTTATGGATTGTTGTATTGCACATTTTCTTTGGGCTCTTGCAGTGCATAGTTTGTATGGGCTGTTGTACTGCACAGTTTTATGGGCTGTTGTAGTTCACAGTTTAATGGGATTTTGTTTTGCTCAGATTTTATGGGCTGTTGCAGTGCACAGTTTGTGTGGGCCGTTGCAGTACGTAGTTTGTATGGGCTGTTGTAGTGCTCAGTTTGTATGGGCTCATAGAGTGCATAGTTTGCATGGATTTTGGAATGCGCACTTTCTATAGGCTGTTGTAATGCATAGTTTTTAAAGGCTGTTGCAGTGCACAGTTTTATGGGCTGTTGCAGTCTACGCTTGTATATGGGCTGTTGCAATGTACAGTAGGTATACGTTTTGCTCTAGTGTACATTTTGTATGGGCTTTTGTAGAGCAAATTTTGTATGGGCTTTTCTAGTGTACAGTTTGTATTGGCTATTTTAATGCACAATTTGTACTGGCTGTTCTACTGCACTGTTTGTATTGGCTGTTTAAATGAACAGTTTGTATTTGCTGCTTTAGTGCGCAGATTGTGTGGGCTCTTTTTGTGCACAGTTTGTATGGTCTTTTGTATTGCAATTTTTATATGTGCTGTTGTAGTGAACAGTTTGTATATGGGTTGTTGCAGTGCACAATTTGTATATGGTCTTTTGTTGGGCACATTTTTTATGGGCTTTATTAGTGCGCAGTTTGTATGGGCTGTTGTCGTGCATATTTTGTATGGACTGTTGTATTTCACAGTTTGTATGGGCTGTAGTTGAGAAGAGTTTGTTTGGGGTGTTGTGGTGCACAGTTTGTATGGGCTCTTGTAGAATACAATTTGTATGGGCTGTTGCGGTGCACACTTTGTATGGGCTGTTGTAGTGCACAGTTTATATGTTCTGTTGCAGTGCAAAATTTGTGTGTGCTGTTGTATTGCACAGTTTGTATGGGCTGCTGTAATGCACAGTTTGAATAGGCTCTTGTAGTGCATCGTTGTAATGGATGTTGCAGTTCACATTTTGTATGGGTTTCTGCAATTCACAGTTTTTATGGGCTTTCGTAGTGCACATATTTTATGAGCCTTTTTAATGAACACTTTTTAAGGGCTGATGTAGTGCACATTTTGTATGTGCTTTTGTTGTGCACAGGTTTTATGGGCTGTTGTAGTTCACAATTTGTATGGGCTTTTGCAGTGCACAATTTTTATATGGGCTGTTTCAGTGACCAGTTTTATATTGACTGCTGTAGTGCAAGTTTGTAGTAGGGCTGTTGTGGTGCAATTTTTTATATGGGCTTTTGTAGTGCAAAGTTTGTATATGGGCTGTTGTAGTGCACGGTTTTTGTGGGCTCTTTTAGTGCACAATTTGTTTATGGGCTGTTGTAGTACACAGATTTATATGGGCTATTTTAGTGCACAGTTTTTATATGGGCTGTTGTAGTGTACAGTTAGTATATGTGCTGTTGTAGACTACCGTCTCTCTATGGGCTGTTGGATTGCACAACTTGTATATGGTCTGTTGTAGGGAACAGTTTTTATGTGCTGTTGTGTTTCACACTTTGTATGGGCTGTTGTAGTTCAAAGTTTGTATGTACTGTTGTAATGCACAGTTTGTATGGGCTTTTGTAGAGCACAATTTGTATACGCTCTGTTATATTGCACAATTTGTATGGGCTTTTGTATTGCACAGTTATTTGGCCTCTTGCAGTGCATAATTTGTATGGGTTACCGTAGTGCACAGTTTGTATGCGCTGTTGTATATCAGAGTTTTTATGGGCTGTTGTATTTCACAGTATTTATGAGCTGTTGATTTGCTCTGTTTGTATGGGCTGTTGCAGTGCAAATTTTTTATGAGCTGTTCCAGTACACAGTTAGTATGGCCTGTTGTAGTGCACAGTTGTATGGGCTCTTGTAATGCCCATTTTGTATGGGCTGTTGTAGTGCACAATTTGTATATGGGCTCTTTAGTGCACAGTTTGTATATGGGCTGTTGCAGTCTTATTTTGTGTATGGGCTGTTGTAGTGCACACTTTTTATGGGCTTTTATAGTGCACATTTTGAATGGGCTGTTGCAGTGCAGAGTTTGTATGGGCTGTTTTAGTGCACAGTTTGTATTGGCTTTTTTTGTTCAGAGTCTGTTTTGGATGTTTTAGTGCACAATTTGTATTGGCTGTTTTAGTGAACAATTTGTATGGGCTGTTTTAGGGCACAGTTTTTATGGGCTGTTTTATTGCACGGCTTGTATGGGCTGTTTTAGTGCACAGTTTTTATGGGCTGTTGTATTGCAGATTTTGTGTGGGCTGTTGTAGTGCATACTTTGTATGTGTGCTTTTGCAGTGCACAGTTTGTATGGGGTGTTGTAGTACACAGTTTGTATGGGCTATTTTATTGCACACTTTTTATGGACTGTTGTAGTGCAGTTTGTATATGGGCTGTTGCAGTGCATATTAATTATATGGTCTATTTTAATGCACAGTTTTTATAGGTTGTTGTAGTGCACAATTTGTATATGGGCTGTTGTAGTGCACACATTTTATGGGCTGTTGTAGTGCATAGTGTGTATGGGCTTTTGCAGTGCACATTTTTTATGGGTTGTTGCAGTGCACATTTGGTATCACATCCTATAAAACCTTAAGTTAAAATAAAACCCGTGTGCATAAAATGTTGAAAATCGATGCTTTTGTTCAGCCGTGTCTGAAGATCTGTACCAATATATAAATGGATAAGACGGAAAACACCCGTCATTATATTTGGCAACAGGGCCGGAACTCGAACACAACACAAGATACTAAGGTCACAATGCAGTCAACTCTCTCTGCCAATGGAAATTAACCTTTTAGCTCCGTCTGGCTCTATTTTGCCAACTTTATTAAATACCGCGCTCGACTGTTCACTGCAGTTGTTCTGTGGGCGGACACACGCGCGCGCGAGCGTTTGTGTGTCAGCGCCTCTGTGCGTCGCTTTCAGCATCTAGCTGCCTTGCTACACGTGTGAATGAAAGTGGTGGACAGCGTGGAGAAGCTTTCATCAGTCTAAAAGTAATCGCACAAATGTTACAGTCGCCTACATCATCTAATTGCTTTGTCTGCAATTCAGCTAACCTGTCGTGTTCCCCTGTGTTTCGCTGCAGGTTGCATTGTGATTTGCACTTTTTGACCACAGCTGGTTTTCTTTACGTGGGATCATACTACAAGTAGTGTGCAGACTGTGACCAGCACTGCATCAGACACCGTGCCATCACTGCTTACATATTATCTTACACTACTTTTGTGTTCTTATAATAAAACCAACTAGAAGCATTAATTTCTCTAATTTATTTTTGGAATAAAACTGTACATGTTTCGGAAAGTTCCTCTGTCCATCATCAGGAGTATTCCACTGTACACACAGCAATGGTATATGTATTGCTGTGTGTACAGTGAAAAACTGATGATGATGGACTGAGGAACTGTCCGAAACATGTAGAGTTTTATTCCAAAATAAATTTGAGAAATTAGTGCATCTAGTTGGTTTCATTGTAAGAATTTATTACGATGCACGGTCACCTGAACGTCAAAATCATTTTGTAATTCAACAACGTCATACTTGTACTAAACTATCTGTTTCTGGCCCAACCCCCCCCCCCCCCCCCCCCCCCGTGGGTCACGGCCACCTTATACACGAGATTTCTAGATCACACACAACGACGCACCATAGTCGTTAGGACTCCTCTGCACGAATGATCAGCTCGTCGCAAAGATCTCTACCTGACACCAAACAACAATCACAACAGACAAACATCCATGCCCCCGGTGGGATTCGAACCCACAATCTCAGCAAGCGAACGGCCGCAGACCTACGCCTTAGACCGCGTGGCCATTGGTACCGGCTAACACACATTTACAGTTATTCGGTAAGGACTAATCATTCACTCGTTATTAGTACATCGCGTGACGAAATTTGTGAACTCACATCTGGCACTCGTGACGACGCCTGTCTCTCTGGGCAACATGTACTGCCGCCGACACACTTCTCTCTTTCTAGTCACAGTCATTAGTGTTCTGCGATGTCACGCCGTGCAGCTTGACGGAATTTGACCAATTTTGGCAGCCCCTACAGCCTCCAATTAAAAGACAAATCAGTTAGCACACTCGGTACACGTAAATTTCTAACACACAGTACGGAGTCACATAGCACAATCCAGTAATTCCATATTAAAGTTAATTCCAACAACTAACATACACCATTCTTCATGTTTGCACCGTGCATCAATGATAATTAAACATTTTATTATCCAACTAATGCACAATATATAATATGTATATACAAATAAAATTGTAAAATATTCAAAAGTGTTCCAACATGTGTTGGATCACAGAGGATCCATCATCAGGGAGCCTTGTACAGTGCCGGGCTAATGATTAAAAATATGAGTTTATCGTGTACGTTGACACTGTACAATGCGGCCTGATGATGGATCGTCTGTGAACCTAAACACGTTGGAGCGCTTCTAAATATTTTAATAATAGTAATAATCATAATCCGTGATAATGAACAAGGAACATGCATTTTAACAGATGCTGCAAAATCTTGAGACAGAAATGCGATCAAGAGAGAAGCTGAGGAGATTTTAAAATATGAATATTTTACAATAGAAATTAAGCGAATGTAGAATGTGCATGCAAAAGTGATACCGGTAGTAGCAGAGGCGACTGGAACTGTTTGGAAATGAGACAGACAATACCTGAACAACATACCGGTAATAGCAGGGGGGACTGGAACTGTTTGTAAATGATACAGACAGTACCTGAGCAAAATACCGGTAATAGCAGGGGGGACTGGAACCGTTTGCAAATGATACAGACAGTACCTGAGCAAAATACCGGTAATAGCAGGGGGGACTGGAACCGTTTGCAAATGATACAGACAGTACCTGAGCAACATATCGTGAAAACACGAAATTAAGGAAGTGCAAACAACAGCCACATTGTGCACTGCACATAAACTGTGGGAAGTGCTGATGTAAAGGTACAGAACACATTGTACGGGCCAAATAACATTACACGTAGTACAGACTGTAAATACAGAACAGCTGCTACACTCTATGCACTAGAAACGTGTTTTTTTTCAGGTACATAATTGTAAATAATAAAGGCGATATCAATGATAATAATAATAATAATGTCAAAATAAATCTCAAAGTGGTGTTGAAGTGTGAAGTGAATTTACGTGTCCCAGGGCAGATATTTTGCAGTCCTGCAATGGATTTGAGACTCCATATTGGGCAAGCAGTTTCCTATATATCAGACGCTCTTTTGGATCATCACGAAGGACTGTGGTCCACAGGTTTAATAAGGAACACAGAAGGTCTAGCAGATAAACGAGGACAGTGAAGAGAAAGAAGGGAGTGAAACAGAACGCGATATGACGAAAGAGATAAGATGACTGGAGAAACAAATATACATAGAAGAGAGGACGTTAAACTGATACAGTACGTCACGGTGTACTGTAAATTCTGCTTGCACCACTGTACGTTGAAGGGCATACAATTAATTTCGAATGTCCCTTAATTAATCCCGTCCCTGTTTCTGTCATGAAGGTCGTCATTGGAGTGTAGTGTCACAAGGCAACAGGTGGCAATGCCACACGTCTGTGTCTCATGAGGGGACGAATGAGATACATAAGGCATAATCTGAATGGCGTACGGCCTATGATTAATTTATGTTTTCCATATGAAATACGAGTATATGGATGTTTTATATTTCTATGATTATGTGTTACTCGAATGTAATAGTATGTCGGCCTTGGCAAAATCACTTGTCGACATGCAACAAAGTGTTCGTGTCAATAAAGGTCTGCATTGATCGGAAAATTTTCGAAATTAACTACAGAGTGTTCAGAAGTATTTATTTTTACTGCGACGGTGGATATATTAACATTTACGTTATCAGTCACAAGTGGGCCGGGATAGCTCAGTCGGTATAGCGACTAGCTACGTGCTGGACTGTCCGGGGATCGAATTCCGGTGGGGGGCGTGATTTTTCGCAGCTGACCACACCGGACCTGGGGCCCACCCAGCCTCCTGCACAATGGATACCGGCTCTTTCCCGGGGGTAAAGAGCGGCTGGGGCGTGACGCTGACCCCTCACCCCCTTCTAGTGCCGTGGTCAAGAAAGAGTAGAGCTATACCTCTACTCCCCTATGGGCCGTACGGCCTGTACAGAGTCTCACTGCCTGTACAAGGGTGCCCTTTACCTTTATCTTTTTAACCCTCACAAAGAAGTCACAAAACAACATACGTGGTATCGCCCTTCATGGACGCGGTATAAAACGGTTTAAGACTATTGATATCAAAACCCTTTGCCATATACGATAGGTCACGTGAACTGGTCGGACCACGTGGCAGGAGTACAGCGCTGGTCATAACTGGCCTATGGGCCACAGTTCATAACTCACACAGTCTGCAAATATATGATGACACTGCTCAAACTTCAACATGTCGTTCTTTCCTAGTTCAGCTGTAAAATGCTGCGTCAGGTCTGGAGTGACGCCCTATCGGGAAACGGCACGACTTGGCGCTACTCAGCACGTAACGTCACCGGTCGCTGTGCAGTATCAACGTACGGCGAGGAGCTCCGCGCTTCAGAACACCCTGTATAATACGGAGTGTTAATGTACAACCTGTGAGTGGGTTCCGCTTGAAGCCGAACCTTCTGTACGTCTCTCATTACTGTTCAAGAAAAAAAAATTAACCGCACAATGTCATGTCATGTCAGAATGTCAATAATACATTTTAACGTTTCTACGTTGCAGTAGAAAAAGGAGGAATGTGAGAAGCGGGTAGGGAGGTGCGGTGGGAGGGGGTAGCCTTATGTAAAGTTTTGTTCTTAACCTCACAATATGGCTTGTCATAACACAGTGTAGTGCCTGTCCGACTGAGCAGTGAGACTGACAGCAAGTGTTTTGCTGCGCTTTGTTCCGTCCTCTAAGGATACATAATAGACTGGCCGGCCTTGCAAATCGCTCGGTGCAGGGCCTAGGCTAACGAACTTTACTGCCTACATGAAGCACTGTGCCTTCACAAGCTAGCAGTTCCTAAGCTGCCCGCATATTACGGAACCCGACGGTTTATTACAGCATTCAGAACAGCCCGCCACTTGTCGCAGTCCTGAGACAGATGAATCCAGTTACGCCCTCGCCTCTTTCTTGAACGTGCATTTTAATATTGCCTTCACTTGCAAGGTAGGCTTTACGGATGGTCTGTTGCCTTCAGGGCTCCTACAAAAGTGCGGTAGGCTTTGAAAGGCGGGTCTTCGGATTACCAATGGCGATGGAAACAAAAGTGCAAACATTCATTGCTTTCTTAGTAATTAACCAACTTCAGGCACAAATTCTTGTTTTATAATAAGTTTATTAAATGCCTCTACATGTTTCGATCACTGTTGTGCTCATCATCAGGAGGACAAAATTGTATTATACAGCATCTGGTATCCTCACACCTGTAGGTGGCCGTCCGGTGCACGGGATGAGTCCTCTCCCAACCTGTGCACCGGACGGCCACCTCCCCATGATGAGCACACAGTGCTCGAATCATGTAGAGGCATATAATAAACTTATTTTAGAACAAGATTTTGCGCATTAAGTTGGTTAATTACTAAGAATGTACTGAGATGCACGGTCAGCAAGACACGACAGTTGCACACAGTTGGCGCCACTGTGTTGAAGCACAAAGGGAGAGAAATAAAACCTTTGTGGGTTCTATATTTCGATTTTTGTGAGCTTCACGCTGCGGCCTATTAACCTTAGATATCCGTCGGACTGGACGATGGGGTAAAGCCGAGCTGCCAGAAGTGACCGCAAACTGTCCACCGAGCACAGCCAACCTCCTTCCTGACTGAGACATCTCGGAACTAGTTGGCTATTTCTGACGTCACAAAACCAATTTCTGAATCCAGCCTTACAAAGAATCTGATACAAAAGCTTGTGGTCAAATACAAGTTTCCTTTACAAACACGCAGGCTGACAGCGATCGCTGCTAACACAGACGAATAATTATACATGGTTATCGAGAAAGATGGACGGGTTTGTCTATCTCGATTTACTTGAACAGTACGTGTTGAAACCTACGAATAAGAAATTGTAAGTAGGGTTATTTTTATGCAAGACGGAGCTCCTCCCCATTTCAGTTGCTTTGTGACTGGCGTTTTAAATGAGAGATTCCCTGATGCCTGTATTGGAAGGGGTGGACCAATACCCTGGCCACCTCGAAGCCCAGATCTCTCTCCAATTGATTGTTTTCTGTGGGGGTACATTAAGAACATTGTGTATGCTGAGAGGATAAGGAATATCCAGCACCTGCAAGACAGGATCACATCAGCCATTGAAACTCTCACACGAGACATGATTCAGAAAACGTGGCAGGAGATAGAATTTCGTTTGGACGTATACAGAGCTACAAACGGTGCACATATTGAAATGTACTAAGGTAAGTCTAAAACTTTAAACTTGTCTGAACATTTTAAGATGCCAAATGTGTAAATCCGTCTAGTACTTTTTAAGTTATAGCGGTTTCAAATCCCGACCATCTTTTTCGATGACCCAGTACAAGTGCATAGGAAGGGACACGAAGTGAGTCACAAGTGGGTGTTCTTACCATGTAAACTGGCCAGATTACAAGAGCCCGTACCGGGGCCTTGTGCAAATATTTACGCTTGTCTTTCTGTTGTTCCAGTGTAAAGTTAAGACGCAACAAAAATAAACCGAATTAAATTTTGCCATAACACCGGAAATTGTAAACACATCGCCAATCCCGGATAGGAACTCCGTATGCGTGAGTCTATTTTGGACAGTAATATTTCCACTCACTTACTTACTCCATGGTGCAGAATCCTTCTTGAGCAGCTAACTGGTTTGCAGCTAGTCAAGAAATTCCCCGAATTTCACGGAACCCGAAGGTTCATTACCGCACTCACAAGCGTCCGCCACCTGTCTCTATCCTGGGCCAGCCCAATCCAGTCCATAT
>Ga0136643_10002218_pt1 | contig 24976 bp, 22 predicted proteins | sample TergutLab28metaG_FD_96883 | JGI IMG/M metagenome (GOLD analysis project Ga0136643, IMG submission 96883) | Labiotermes labralis P1 segment gut microbial communities from Petit-Saut dam, French Guiana - Lab288 P1 (version 3) (version 3) | ecosystem: Host-associated > Arthropoda: Insects >... | reverse complement strand
TGAAAAGTGTTTCCCTTTCCATATTTTAAAAGGTTCCACCTTCTCGTTTATTTTTTTGGGGCGCCCTTTTTGGGGGGCCCCCCCCCCCCCCAACCACCAGCTGTCTCTCTTGCCAAGGTCCTTGTATGGGTTTAATTGTCTGGGACTGTCTTGTTGTGTCGTCTTGCTCCAAGTCCATAATCATTTTGGAGAACCCTGTTGCCTCTCTCTTCAGGGTAGAAGAGTAAAGATGGAGACAGCAGATCCCTGCAAATTGTTGGTAACTTACTACCAGACTGCACAGTGTCATATTCCCTAAGACACAAATCTGCATTGTTATTACTGTGAGAACTGTTTACTACATGTTTTCTTATGTATCTGATTTAGGTGTTTCAATTTTCAACTCACAGAAGAAAATGTTTTTACTGGCAGTTATTTGGTATGACTGACTGTTCAATGATTTGACAGATGTCAAACTTGCAGGAGCTGAATAAAGCACAGTTAATTCCCAGAGCACCACTTTGTGTTGTGTGATGCAGAATATTGTGATGAGAACTGATCATCCTTGACCAATCCTTCCATAAACATATCCTGTTTCAAAACACAGACAGGTTTTGTGTGTGTCACCTACATTTGCAACATGGATTTCATATCTGCCTACTGTCCTTCCACATACAGTATTTATCAGTACTTTGTATGAATGTTGATTCTTCAAACTCTGAAGTTCTGGATTTGGTTTAGGTCGGCTGGAAGCCCTGTTGCAATAGGTACTGACACATACTCATACTCTTCTTGTAGTGTGTATTAGCATATGCTGTCCCTGTAGTATGTACTATTACTGTAATAAATACTGACATGCTCTTGTCTTTAGTATATGAGGACATACTATTACTGTAGTATGTTCTAACACACACTCTTACTGTAGTGTGTACTGACAAGGACTCTTACCGTAATGTGTACTGACACATACTGTTACTGTAATATGTATTGACTTACTCTTGTTGCAATATATACTCACACAAACCATTACTCCACTGTGTACAGACACATACAGTTGCTTTCCTGGCACGACTACTTAGCAGTTTAGACACAGAAAAAACAGGGTTCCAGAACGCAGTGTCATCTAATATTGTTGCTGTTGAAGCATCATTTTCTGAACAATGAACCCAGTCACACACTCATGAACAGCTGATCCTCATCACAGATGTCCTGTTTGATTTGTGTTAAAAGAACCTTAAGTGGTTTTATTTTGAAGAGCCTGTCTGTGGCATCATGCTGGAGTTCCTTGTTGTTGAGGCTTTGATTACCAAATCTGTTCAGGTCTGTTTCATATTAAAGAGTTTTCAAGTAACTGGAATCTCTAAGAATGGCTCCATGTACCTGTAATCAAGCAATGTTTGTCCTATCAAAATTATTATTGACATAATACTTTTTATTTCTGAAACACTGATCAGTGTTACAAGGGAAGATGTAAACTTATCTTGCGTGTAAGGTGGTGATGGTAATGACGATGATGATGATGATACAAGTTGCATTCTTCACACAACAAGTCATGTCATGTAAGCCAGTGTTTCCTAGAGTGTGCTCCACAGATCCCAAGGGATCTGCAAACAGTTCCCAGGGTATCTGTTGATACATTTCAGGAATTGCTGCTCAAAGTTTACTTTTTTTTTATTATTTAATTAAAGGAATAATGGTTGGTTAGAAATAATTGCAGAAGTTTTTTAATTGGTGAGGTGTTTATTTTGAAAGACCATTAGATTATCTAATTAACACCTTGCTGACCAGATGGTCTTTTAATTAAATACACCCAGTTCCCAGACGTTTTAAACGTTTTGAATTTTCAACCCCATAATATTCTTACTTACAGTTTGACACTGTAGATTATGCTCCTGAACCCCAGACTGCAGAAATGGCATGTAGATAGTCTAGTAGTTCATCACTGAATGCTATTTCTCAAAACAAGACCCTTTGTGAAGTGGAACAACACAGAATTTACAAACGTATCTAGTTTCACTTTGCTTCATATGTGCAGCACACACTTTACACTGTCTTGCAGGATACTTTTTTTTCCCTCCCCACCACCAATTTTTTCAAGTTTGTTTATTCTGAAATCACTGGAGAGTCTGCCTGGCAGGTCCTGTTTAGGCCCCCTTGGTGTTGTTTGCTTCTCTGGCAATTGAAGGTCATCAGAATTGGACTCACTTCGATTTTGGTCTTCTGATATCCAGGACCTTCCTACCTTGTGCAGGAAGTTCTTGTACTTTACTTTTTTGTTTGTATTTAGTGTCCCGTACACAAAAAATGTGTTGAAGAGAGCACAGTTTAGCAGATACAGTACCACTTTTTTTTTTTTACCATTTTACAGTTTTCCTCAGAACTGAGTAATAACTGTGGTACTGGTATGCCCTGTCTATGCCCTTCATAAATTTACTGTACTGGACAAGAGCATAAGGCTTCTTTATTTCCATGTTTGTTTTCCTGTCTCCGCTCTGTGTTTACAATTATTGCCTCATGGATCGTACTTATCATTCACACAAGTCTTTTGTCCTTCCACACTTGCACCATTTCGTCACCTTTTCTCCGGAATGCTCACTGCCCTTTTTTTCAAGCGCTTGCCTTCCCCTTCTAAGTCACGTGGAATGCCCCTGTTAGCCCTCTTAGTGCTGCAGACTCTCACGTTTCTGTCTAGTAATGTTTGAGCTAATCTCACACTGTTATAAAAATTGTCTTGATAGCTGTGATGGTTTTGGACTAAGTTTCTGTCTGAAAGTGATAACACCTTGTCCTCCAACTTCTTTCCCTCAGCTGAGTATATCTCCATGTTGCAGATATAACCCCATACTGTCACACATACCATTCTCACCAGCACTCCATATTTTGTTATTTTCCCTGGATTGTATGTCCTAAATTTCAGGCGACCTGGCCATGGGATCATGGCTTCATCAAGTGACAGTTCTTGTTTTGGGCTGTATACTGACATAAATTTGTGTACAAAATATTCATACACAGGCCAAATTTGGAATAGCTGCCCTGAATCCTGTGTTTTCTGCCTGTTGTCACTAAAATGCCAAGCCTGCCAAATGGATTCAAAATGGTTACTACTCACTGTGTGAGGAAAAATGGGTTTGGAAATTGTGGGGTCAGTGGACCAATAGTCTCTTATATTTTCCTTTCTGACTTGTCCCATCAAAATTATTAGTCCCAAAAACTTTCTCATTTCTTCAGTTGTGATTTTGGACCACTTCAGTTTTTTAGTCGGGGCTTACCATTTTTCTGCATTTTGACTATGGCAAATGTTAGATTGTTCAATAAGTAACAGTATAAGATCGTCACCAATGACTGAACTCATGACTTCAACAAGGGACTCAGGGTAATCAGTTACTATATTCAGACCTGTGGTTCCAAGGAAAGGGTCATTGCTTGGTTTTTTATCAGTTTTACACCACACATCACTTGTTTCATCAGAGTTCCCAGTTCACTGCTTTCTTCCTCTGTTGTACTTGTTTCACTGTCAATAGTACCAACTATAACAGAAGATCGCAGTTGTTTACATGAACTAGTTGCGGAGACGTCACTGTCTCTGTCCAGAATTTCATTGTCACTATTATCGGAGACATCAGAACACGTATCTGCATAAAACTCGTGCAAAATATTGTCCGCTTGCAGAACATTCTTATGCAAAGCCATGATTGCAACTGAAGGAAAACAGCGTATCTGAATGAGTGGTCCCTTTGTTGCAGGCTTATGTTTCTAAAAATAGGGGGTAATGACCAATCAGTTTATTTGTAACTTGAGACCCAAGCATCCTGCATTAAGCTGTCATTAACCTTGAAGCGAAAAGTGAACCAGACCAGCTGATAAACAAATGTGCAGGACATCATGTAGGAAAGCGTAGAAATACATGACCCGTCTACAACGCATGGGATAGGAATCACACGTTTCTACGTGGCCTGACGGCAAGGTGTTAAGAAACTCCCTTGACCCATGGAGTGAGCAACAGTCAATTCAATTAAAGTTAAACCATACAATGCATTGTTATGTGTGTGACTGGCATGTGTTCGTAGCTATCACAAATCAGTTATGAGATATTTTTAATTTTGGATACCATATGTGAGCAAGGATGTGAGGATCCGTTTTTTTTTTTTTAAGGTGAAATGGGGTCCACAAGAAAAAAAGTTTGGGATAAACTGATATAAACAGTCCTACAGTTCTGAAACACAGTTAATATCTGTAGGCATTTCTTTCACCCTTAAATTGCCTGCATGTGTTAGTTTTAACTTTCTTTTTCAGTGCTTATAGTACCATTGCCATTTCACTGACTTGCTAGGTAAAGCATGCAGAGTTCTCCATTTTTACTGTTATTGTAGACATGACACCACAATTGTCTCGTGCATTATCACTGTTAGCACTGCTAATGTTTGGCACACCATAACTCACTTGGCTGAAAGTCCAAGCACCACCCAGCTCAACTGCATTTGCATAGGCAGAAAGTATTGCCTGTGAAGTTGAAACACAATAGATTATATTCAAATGGAGAGCAACACTTTAACACAATCAAAGTTACATACAGATAATGGTGGTGTAGCAACATGCAGAGTAATTGTGTATGATTCTATGTTACGTCATGCCACACAGTCATGAGTAGAAAGCAGATTTTATTTTATCTAAAGTATGATGATACTTTACATGACATTTAAAATATTAACTAGATAGAGATGAAATCTTTATTGTAATAGTGATTATTTTAATGTTCTGGCATATGACTTTGAGGAGGCCAGTTGCTGGAAACCATATTGCATTGCTGTGATCATGTTTGTTTTATGAGCAACTCCACAGCTACATACATGTTTGTTTTATGAGCAACTCCACAGCTACATACCTTTCTTCAGCTGATTAACACTCCATGTTCACTAACCCCAGTGAGCACTCTACAAGAGTATTAATGTCATGAGTGATGTGCTGTGTTTAAGCAGCAACTCATTTTTGGCTGCTGAGATATGAACTGGCCTCCTGGCCTATGCAGTCTTCTGACATCAGATTTTTGCATGTGGGGCCATCTCAAGACCAGAGTATATGCGATACATCCTGCTGGCATCCGTAACTTAAGAGTGCATCAAATCCATCCCTAACATCTTACTGCAGGTTCAATGAAAAAGTGCACAGGTGGTGACAGTTACCTGAAAAGTGTCATTTGCAAATGGTGATCATTACAGTCAATCCTTCATTGAGTTATGAATGCATCTGTACATTTGGAAATAAATTGAACCTTTTCTTTCATTAATCATTTCATTTCACAACACAGCAAGTATTTTCGCCCCACATGTATAAACAGTATTTACAGTCAGTGTTTTCCTGTGACCAGTAGCTACAGTCAATGGTTTTCTGCAGATAGTAGCTCTTGGCAGAGGTGCTCCTGCACTTGGACTGTTCTATTTTGAAGCAGATTCTTTGTCTTATTTTTATCACAGTGACTTGCAAGCAGGCATGTGGCGAGGGTTTATAAAGCACCCTGAGATATCGGTAAGACATGATTGATTGCTTGGTTCATTGGTTTGGTGAATGGATGAGTGAATGAATGAATGAATGAATCAGTCAATCAGTCAACCAATCAGTGTGTACACTGGGTGAAGAAAATTAGTGGTCTTACTGCTGCAGGTGTGCCAACATGATTTTATACTGATTCTGGATATTGTAGTTTTGGTGCAGGAGGTATGTTTTTGTTCATATCAGCAGACTGGTGTATCAGTAATGCCATAGACTTGCACATAGGATGTGCTTGGTTCAGATTTTAGGTGGGACATCAATTAGCCTGACTAATGTTTTCTGTTGTTTACCTGCCAGGAAAATGTCAGTTTAGTACTTTGATTAGACGTTTGGTGCTTCCAGTTCCTTTCCAATTTGTCTTTAATGCTTTGTCCAACCAGTCTGTGCAACATAGTATGTGATACTGGCAATGCTGTAAAGTAACCCATAAATAAATAAATAAGGGAACTGGTGCTTTTGTGTCGAGTGGAGAAATGCGTTCTGTCAGTTCTGTGTGATTACTGAATACTGTGTGCATCTGTCAGGGTCTTGATGTGAGGTACAAATCATGTGTTACTAGCAGTAAAAACAGAACATTGTCTTAATTTATGTACCATATTGAAAAATGCTTGAAGTTGAAAATGTTTAGTGTATGTACAAGTGTAACAGTTCTGTTTTTGGGTCCCTACTACACAAGTTGCAAGACTTGCCATTATGTTAAAACAAAGTGCAAATATTTCAGTGGAGTTTTTGGATGTAATTCAAATCATTCAGAGTATTTTTTCATCATATGAATAAATTTAATATCGTAATTTGAGTGTTTTGGCTTTGCTGCTACTGTATTATAATATTTGAAGAAAAGTCAACACATTCTGTGCAAGGAACAAATTCTTTGGGTTCTGGGTTATAATGAGATCTGTAATTTACATCATGTTTGATAAACTGTTTTGTGGAATTTTGTGAAGTGTGTATAGTGGCTGTATTAGTGGAGCACTGTGAAGTTCTTATGGTGTCTAAGATGGTATTTGTCAAAATCTCTTTAACTAGCGTTAGAGGACAAAACGTGTTCATGGAAAACCATTACGTTTTTGCATTGCATGGTATAGGAAGGAGTGACATAGTGTTGATGTGTTCCCAGAACTCAGCAGTATCAAAGATTCATCAGGAGCAATTGGTGCGCAATGTCTTGCTGGTGGATGCACAGAGTATTAACAGCAGCTTCTGGGCACGCACATTTTGTCACTTAACATCTGTCTACCAGTTAAAGAAGTATGAGTACCCTCAGCTGGCTCCAGTGGTGAGTGCCTCATCTCCTATCTCCTTGCACATTTTGATGCTCTGTAGGCATACAATTTCTGATATCTTGCTGTGTGTTGCAGGTGCTGAGAGATGAGAGACTGCGACTGGCCATTGAGGCTGCAGCCCAGTATGACTATAGTCAAACTGACGAGAAAAATGATGAAGTGTACAAGGGCATTGTTGAGCAACACAAAGCAAGAGCGATGAAGATTCTGTATGATATGCGCTCTACACTCTCTGACTTCTTGCTCAGGTACAGTGACTGTCTCTGGTTTTATAATGCAGTTGATGCATTAACAAGAATTATGTGATGTTGGCTGATATTGCCATTTGTGTCTTGAATGTGTATAATATCATGCATGTGATAATCATATAGTAAGATAACTGAGTGGTCACTAACTGTTGGATTGGAATCCATGGTTTGATGACTGATTTCTTGATCATTAAGATGCAGTCTTCTGGGATGTGACACTGTGTGGTCTGGCCCTCTATCCAGAAGATGAAGAAAGTTTGTTCCTCTGTATGGTGATGACCGTCCATCAGATTTGGTAGCATCACATCTCAGTAGACATTATTCTTAATATTGAATGTGAAAACCCCAAATCCTACTTTTCTTGGAACAGATGATGGTTTTTCTGGTCAGAATTTTGTATAGTATTAATTATTGGACTGCATATTGAACATTTCATTAAGTAAAGTGGTGTTTGCTAAGACATGCCAGAATTTAAGTGCTGCCATGTCAGGTAGGAATCACCATTATATTAGACCAGTGGTAATCAAACTGTGTTTTACGGAACCACCCCAGAAGTTCCACAAGTGACTCTCTTGGTTTCCACAGACACATTTCCTTTGTAATGAGGTTGGTAAATGCTGCCGCTGCCACCGCTATACAGTCATAACGTTTTAACATTCTACTTTATGTTTGAACTTTCTGGTCTTAAAGAGTGTATGATACTACGAGGAATATGAGCAGGTGCAGAAATGGACATTTAAAATAAAAAAGTCCTCATCATCAGTGAGTAAGTTGGAATTTAAAGGCCATTAAATAAGGGTTAATGAATACCTTGAAGTTTCTAATTGTGCTGTAAAATGCGTGATGACATTTTAATAATCACCACCTATCTTGTGAAAGACAGTACTTCCCTGTGCAACAACAATAACAAGGTATAGAAATAAACTGAATGCAGAACACAAACTGTGACTGCAAGCCATGACATTCACTCCAGATATTAGTATTCTTTGTAAAGACAAGCATGTTCATCCCAGCCAGCCGTTGCAATGCTGTGTTAGAATTAAAAGATGTTTTGTATAATTTTATACATACTTATGTGTATTCTTGTTTGAAAATTATTTTAAATGTTTTGTGAATATTTTGTTAAAATTGAGTCACTAAGGATAACATTTCATTTTTTTTACATATGTTTAAATGTTTTATGTTTTTAAATACAAGATGTGTCTTAAATCTATTTTAGTTTTGTACCCAAAGAGTACACTTTTCTCTGCAAGAATTCTGCAAAAAGTTTGTTTTAGTTACAGGCAGGTTTCACGTGTATAAAGTGTTTGAGTAGATCTGTACCATATGTATTGTACCTTATCCTAACCATTGTTAATCTCTGGTACACATGAGTTTTCTCATCTTTCTAGGGTCACCTCATGGGTGTTGTACAAACTGCTGCCTTGCTTCCTCACATCTGTGGTGGTACACCCTGCCCAGCTACAGATGCTGAAGAAGGCAAGTAACACGGGGCTGCCCCTCATTTTCCTGCCAATGCACCGCAGCCACCTCGACTACATCCTCATTTCCTTTATTCTGATGAACAATAATATCCGGTCACCACTTGTTGCTGCAGGAGACAATCTCAGGATTCCAGTTTTTGGGTGAGTGGGGACTTTTTTTGCCAACACTGCAGGTTCTGCACATTCTTCATAGTGTCAGTGCTGTGGGGTACAAAATTAACCAAAGCGCTGCCGACACTTGAGATTGTATGCTGAGCCATTTTACTTCATTTTTGTCATTCATTCTCTCAAATGGCCTTTTTTTACCAAAATATTCCAGACATTGTTTAAATTGAAGAGATAAAGTACAAAGAAAAGCTAAATGATGGAAACAATTTGATGTGTCATAGGCCAGAAGAAGTGAATAAATGGAGGAGTTAATGGAGGGATATAATTGAAGCTCTGGGAGGCAGTATGAAATGATGGACCAAGAGTGGAAAGACAACTGACTGAAGAACATGAAAGAGAAGATATTGTGGTCCTGTTGCACCTGAAAAGATTCATATGTTGAAAGAGTTGTGTATCATCATGGGGAGATTTGCTGTTTGCCTTCAAGGAAACCTGCCATGATTACACATCCCAAACATTATGGCTCTTTTTAGGAAGAACAGATCCAGAATCTTATTCATCTTCCTTCTGTTTAGTTGGTTCTCCTGCTTCTGGTCCACCATTTTGCCCTGCCTCCCAGTGCTTTGATTAGCTTCACTTCCTCCATATCTTCAATTCTACCTGCCTCCCGTCCCATTACTTCAGTTAGCTATCCTCTCTCCCCCATCTGTTCATTTCTTCCTGCCTCCTACTGCTTCATTCCTCTTCCCTTGCCTCTAGCAAACCCAACTCTTGGCTCCTTCTACCCCCTGTGACCATTGCCAAACCCATTCTTTTCTTATATAATGCAATCGGTTCTGTCAAATATCTTATTCTTCTTGTTCTATCCAAAGATGGAGGCAGGTAGCTCCTAAAAATTCCTGTAATAATTTACCAATCACCCTGGTGTCATATCCCAAAAGACTGTAGTTAATATGGTGTTGTATCCTAGAAGCCTGTGAGCTTTATTTCTTGTTTAATTTGTTGGCATAACATGTTCAGTTCCATCATAAAAAAAAACTCTGCATGAGATGCCCAAATCTCTGAGTTACTTTTTGTGTAATGTTCCGTATATCATGCTTGTACCTTTCATTATTGTCTTGGTGTACTGGGTGGTTTCACTGTATGATGTGGGTTCTTTGTACTTCACACAGCTCACTGCTTTCTGCAAGTAGCCATCATATACTTTTCTCCAGTTTTCTGTAAGTTCACCTCTTTCTGTGCATTGCTGTTTGCAAATGCTTTCAACTTTTGTTGTTCCTTCTACCACCCATAACAAGATAGAACTATGTTGTTTGCAATTTTATCAGACCCCCAGCTTTTGTTACATTGACATCAGCCTAAAGTTTCTTGACATTGTATTTGAACCAGTAACTTTCGCACAACAGAAAGTCATGTGTTTCATAACACTGTATTTTAAATGTGCTACTGTGTGAAAAATTATAAGAAACAGTTACAGTGTAGTATATTTTATTCTTAGAAAGAAGACCTGAAGTTAAAAATGCTTGCAGGTGTTTCTGGAATTTATTTTGCCCATATCATCTGGTTTTATTGCTCTACTTAATCAGTATATCATTCTTCATTACGGTAAGACCTTGTTAATTTGATTTTGATGAATTCAAAATACATATTAATTTAAAATAAGGAAAATCTGCAGCTTAAAAGAAACAAATTTTAATGACTTTTAAACTAATGTTGGTAACCTTTTAAACTAATGTTGGGAACATTAAAGTCACAGCTGCATTTGAGCCCAGAAATGGCTTAAAAGTTGAATCATTTGAAGTTATTTAGCTTAATTCCTGCTAATTTTACAAAAAGAACATAAATAATACTTTGTGCGTCCCTGAAATTACTGGAACTAAAAGAATTTAAACAATCTTGATTTTATGGCCAGTTTGAGTAGCAAGTCTTTGTGTGCTTCACAGTCATTCAAAACTGCTTGAGGACACTATTGATGTTTAGTATACATCAGAAAGAGTTACCACTGTGTTAGATTTTTGTAAATTACCAGGTATATTCAGTGGAATAATTTGCATAATCATTTTTAGTCCATCCATTAGCATGAAACATGTGTGACAAGCAGAAGTAATATTCAGGAAAGTCACATGCTGAAAAACTAGAAACAAATGGGGAAGCTTATAAAAAAGAGAAGTGAAAATGAACTATGACAAGTGTGTGGATTCCCACTGTCCACTCTGTTGACATATCTAAACAATCAAGTATCATTTGAACAACGGACTGTACAAGGGGCTGGTGCTTCCAGACAAATCAGAATGTTTGTGCAAAACATGGTGATATGGAGAATGGACTGTTTGAGTGGTTTTCACGGTTCTCAAGCAAACAGTGTTGTTGTGTATGGCACATAGTAAAACATCGCTAACAGAATTTCACTGAAGTTTGGCATTGAATTTAAATGCCCAAATGGATGGCTGTATTGTTTCAATGTGTGATGGAACGTAACATGGCAAGCCATGAGCAGAGAGGTGGCCTGTGCAGATGTTGATTTGGCAGAGAGATGGCATGAAAATGTGACACAAATCACCACACAGTATTCTCCAAAGGACATTTGCAACATGGACAAAACCTTGCCATTTTACAGTATGCGACACACTCTAAAAACAGGTCAATTGAGTTGTATATTGAGGAACAATAAACTAAGATTTAAGTTTAACAGATGTGAATTACTGTTTATGGGACTGCATTTTTTAATATAAATTGTGTTATGCATTGTGTATTTAAAGAAAGAAAATAAGTGAATAACTAAAAGATAAAGGAGATATGAATGAGATGAATTAAAAAAATCATAGCTTACAGAATAACTTTAGGGCCTAATATACCCACCTAACAGGTAAATTGTGATTGAAAAAATTACATAAGTCAAAATCTGGTTTTCATTCCTGAGCATTGGAATTAACAAGATGTTTCTCTATCACTTTCATCCTTAGCATTAGTCTGGTGTGAATACTACAACACAAAATCCTCTCATCTTTGTGAACCTTATTTTTCTCTGGGTTGAGGATTTTGAGTCTCCTGTCAAGTACACTCTGCTAACATTTTTTTAAGTGTGATTTCCGTTGTTTAAAAAGTTGGTATCCCATTTTTATTTACACGCAAAATATGTAACCTGCTGTCGGTCTTGTTAGGTTTACTGATTTTCTCTTATTGGTCTGTATGAACCATATAAAAATGTTCACGTAACAGTGTTTTCTGGATCTGGATTCTTACAAGTTTTTAGGTCTCAGAATGACAGTACTATAAAACTATGAAAACAGAAACCTTTGTCTTGTAGTTGGCTGCTGAGAGGGCTGGGAGCATTCTTCATCAAGAGGAGAATTGACCCAATTCAGGGCCGGCGTGACAATATGTACCGTGCCGTTCTGCACACGTACATGATGCAGTGCTTGCGTGCAGGGCACAATCTTGAGTTCTTCATTGAAGGTGGCCGCACCAGAACAGGCAAGGCATGCCTGCCAAGAGGTGAGTGAAAACATGGCTGGAGAAACTTGGTGGTCTCTACACTTATCCAAGTATTGTAGCGTCCCATTGTAGTTACAGCTTCGTTCCTGATGACGTTTTCTAGTAATTCATAACAAGTGTGCTGTTAGTGTTTCCAACAAATATGGACCTCTTGCCCTCTCCTACAAACTCCTGTATCATGGTGTTCTCATGACATATTCAAACTGTGTCATTTTGGCACCATCTTTAATGCCTGTTGGTATCACATATGTGCAGTGTAGAATAGCAAATATGATGACACTTTTTTTTTTTTGCATCACAGGCTCATATCTAAGTGATACAGTTTTCTTCCTTTGTAGTCTATTTTCCTTCCTTGAAAAGAAAGATATAGGCTTATGAGAACAACATCCTGTACTTGTATCTCCAGTTTCAACTTTCGAAGTACCTGACCAGTTTACATGGAACATTGTTTTGCCATTGGGTGACACCCCAGCACCATACATTGTAATTTTCCACAATCATTTAAAAAAACATGCCAGAGTGTATACTTGCAAAGTGGGAGTGGCACTGGCATTAGCTATTGTAGGATCGTGAAATGATGTGTGAAAGTATAATTTTTGGTAAGGTAATATATTTTGTAGAATCTAAAAAACAGCATGATGGCTGTGCGAAAAATTTTAGTTTCGAATTTGATGGTGATGACTAATTAACTGTTGGAGTTTGTTGTATGAAATTTGGTATGAAGGTATATCGTAAACATAGTTACATAATGTGTGAATCTTATCGCTTGTGTTGCCTCTGCTGTGAGCTGCATGCTGCGTCTGACAGGTGTATAGTAGTTGTGTATGTGAAATTATACTGTTTCTTGTGATTGTATTTGTGCTGATAGCATATACTGTATGTATGGGCACAGCTGGTTGGATTTCTTAAGCTGGGTGCTACACATTAATGCTGTTAAGCTTAGCTATGTGCATGTGGGTGTTAGCAGTTGTGTATACCTCTGTTTTGTGAGCTGATTATGCCTGATATACAGAATTGGTACTTAAGCAGTACGTTGTTAATGAAACTTAAATAAAAAAACCAACGATAATAATTCAGGCTAATAATTTCTTTATTATTAATGTGCTGGCAAAGTAACCATAAAGTCAATTACAGAGACAACACAGGAAACCTAAGACAAATATGTCCAGTAACAAACCACAAAGACACATGGGAAAGAGGTAATAAAAATGAATTACATGAGGTATACTTGTTAAAGTAAAAAATGATAAATCTGCACCCTAGAACAGGCCATGAAGATCCAGAGAGGACGTAGAGGTATAGCTCTGCTCTTCCTTTAACTTCAGCACTAGATGAAAGTCGTGGGCAGGGTAGATCAGTCAGTATAGCGACTGACTATGGGCTGGACGGTCCAGGATCGAATCCTGGTGGGGACGAGATATTCCGCCCGTCCAGACCGGCCCTGGGGCCCATCCAGCGTCCTGTAAAATGGGTACCGGGTCTTTCCCGGGGGTAAAGTGCGGCCGGAGCGTGCTGCTGACCACTCTCCCCCTTCTAGTGCCACAGTCGTGGAAGAGTAGAGCTATACCTCTACCCACCCTCTGGGCCACACCGGGCCTGTAACGGGAATACTTTACCTTTTTTACTAGATGACAGTCAGTGGTCATAGCCATGCCCTGGACACTGTATCCCTGGGAAGAAAATCATTATACAGGAAGCTGGGTGGGCCCCAGGTCCAGTGTGGACAGGTGCAGAATATTTTGCTTCCATCATGATTTGATCTCCAGACTGTCGAGCTCATAACAAGTTGCTATACCAAATACACTGTCCAGCTTACATAATAAAAATTATTAAGAAAAATACCTTGTTCGTGACTATATTATTAGTGTGGTTCAGTTCATCTCAGTGTACATACATACACAGATACAGCACCATTACGCACCAAACAACAAAAACAAAAACAACAACAGCAACAACAACAATGTCGGATATGTAAGACTAGAAAATTTGCAGTATATAAGTAGGCTTTATGAATTCTTATTTCAACTGCTCATTCAGTTCTTTGAGTTATTCCTGTCTGTATCCTCCTGCTAAAGTAAATGAAATTTTGCACCTCTAATTGCACATGTTGTAAGGGTTAGTTTGTAGTAACACATTCTCTGGTTCTTTTATGTTGCTAACTGTAACTGTGTATGAACCAAAGGCCTCATTATTGACACTGCAGCTTAATGAGATTTTGTGATATTATGTGATTGCTTGCAGGTGGTCTGTTGAGTGTGATAGTAGATGCATACATGGATGGAACAATTGAGGATGCATTACTGGTGCCTGTCAGTGTCAATTACGAAAAGCTTGTGGATGGTAACTTTGTTCGAGAGCAGCTGGGCAAACCCAAGCAAATGGAGACGTTTGGGAAAGCCATAAAAAGCATCTGGTCTGTGCTGAATTCAAACTATGGCATGATGAGGATTGATTTCAACCAGCCATTTTCACTGCGGGTGAGTCACAAGATGGTGGCAGCCATTGCTAAGAAGTAGTGTGTACAAACAGGCAGGCAGAGAGGAACATCACACACATGACATATGAGTATGGAATGAGTTCTGATGCAGTTTACTATAAATTTTATATTCGTGGGTCCGTGTGTCATGAATCGAATTTAATAACTGTCCAACAAGATGCAACTATATTAAGTTTATTATATTTCTGTAGGCAGTTCTGCATGTTTCGGGTGTTGACACCCATCATCAGGAGCTCATACAGAAGCTGTAATTACAGTTGTACAAGCTCCTGATGATGGGTGTCAACATCCAAAACATGTAGAGCTGCCTAAAGAAATATAATAAACTGAATACAGTTGCATCTTGTTGGACAATTATTATAGCAGTTTACTATATTTAACATACTCAAAACCATTTTCTGTAATTCCCCCTCTGCCCCCAACAACTTCTATTAAAATTATATTTATTTATTTATTTATTATTGGTATATTTATTTTACATTCCAGTAGTGTAAGTTTTCAGGATTTTATGGCAGTTTTTGATCAACTGATGTTCTTCTCTTCGACTCTGCACAGTGTGATAGGTAGGTGTTCTGACATGTCAGATTAACATACTGCCTCAATCTGCAGGGTTAATGAATTGGTTCAAGTGGATGCAGACGTGGTACAAGGAAGAAATGTGTTCACTGAATAGCACATTTTGAGGGTGTCCAGCCAGTCTAGTTACAGAAGGTGGTAAGGGATAGGGTTGTCCGAAGCCAGTGGGGGTAAATACCTCCAAGAATATTTCTTTTTCAAGAATTTACCAGAGAGATATGTGGCACATGGGCCAGCACATGAGGGATGCAGTAGGGGTTGAACTTCACCCCAGTAATATTTGACAGATTCTTCCTGAGTAGACTGTTAAGCCCATAATCCATTCCATGTAAGAAAGAAGGTAGCGCATGTTCTCCAAGAATGTGATAGTCTTACCATCATTAGACCAAAAAATCCCTTCAGTAGAGCCACCTACAGTACATTCCATCTCAGCAGTTACTTATTCAAGTTTGAATCACACTGAATGCAGCTTAACAGCAGGCAAAGACCAGACCACAGTCACCATCCACATTATGGTGATGGCTGGAGTAAAGGCCATTCTTAGAAATCTTAACTGCCAATCCTGTCTGCTCCTACTTCCTTTTGTAGCTGTGTTTGGCCAGACACCACCAAACTCTTCCTGTAATGAACACATTTCATTCTCCATATGACTTCAGCATCCATTTAAACTAGTTCAGTCACACCTATGTTGGAGGCAGCATATTACTATGGAATGTTGGAACATTTAACCACTGCACAGTGCAGAAACCCCCCCAAAACAGTGTTCAGTCCTCCATTTAATTATTGTGACTAATCTAACCCCTTACCCCACCCTGCATGCACACGCGCATGTGCGCGTGTGCACACACACACAAATGTGAGTTTCCATGCAGTTAAAATTTATGTTCCCTGTTACTAAAACACTGCAATGGACAGTGGAAATTAGAACACATTTGTCACATAATTTGTACTTGACATCAGGAGAATCAAGGGCCTGTTTCACGAAGTGACAGGAATGACAAGTGACAAGTTACCTGGTGAGAGAGTGACAAGTACTACTAAATACTGCTTCACGAAATACTTTGCTAAACTTATTGCCAGTCATCTTCTCAAAGACTAGTGTGACAATGTGACAAAGCAGGTAGTGGAATGCAAGGAGGGGTAAAATGGCAGCTGCAAACAGTCTCACTGTTCTGCTGAAGATAAAATGGGAGAAAGGTGTTCCCAGGTCTTTTTTGAGTGATCTCACAAAACAAAAGAAATGTGAGAAGTGGAAGAAAGTGACTGAGCTTTTCGAGTCACAGGACTGGCCATGGCAGTACATTTGCGACACTCTGTGGCAGGGGCAGATCCAGATTTTGGGGGCCTCAAGCTTATACAATTTTTGGGGCCTTCTGTAAGAAAAAGAATGCAAAATTATGAATGCAGAATTAAGCGTGAAACTGATTAGTTATTTAGAATGAGAGAGGAAATCATAACATGTTACAAATTTAAAGATGCTGACAATACTAAAAACATAAAAAAATTCAGAATAATAATATTTGTGTTAATTTGTGTGCCTTTATAATACTTAACTGATTGAGATTAAAATAGCTTTCTTTTGCAAATTTTATGAAAACATATGACCATGTGAACACATTGTATGTGCCCCTCCCAGGGCCTTGGAAGGTGCATGCACAAGTGATAGGCCCTGAAACTTAAGCTTCATTAGCTTCATGGTAAATCTGCCTTTGCTCTGTGGTTAAACTGGTGAAAGGAGACATTGGTGGGTAAGAAATGTATCATATGAGTAGGTCTGAACCACGTAGTATTTGTTTAGGTGGTGGGTTTGAGGAAACCAGTGGTGTAGCCAGGTGCCAACCATCATCAGTTCACTCTTCTTAATGTTATTCATGCCTTTGCATTAATAAACAATTCACACAATAAAACCAGCTAATGCACTGAGTTTAAAATTATATTTTTGCACACAGTTGTTTCAAACTCCAAAATGTTTCTATCCTGATCATCTTCAGGGAGTTAGTGAACATCAGCAAAGCATATATAAAAACATAGATGGATTATTAAATATTTTTTAATATCTGCATACATTTTATGGACAAATTTTAATGTATTTAATATTCCACCTATCCTCTTATATATGCTTTACTGATGTAAGTAATTCCCTGAAGATGATCAAGATAGATGAAAACATGTCAGTGTTTTGATGGATTTTGTGTAAAACTGATTTTAACATCAGTGCATTAGTTCCTTTTAATGTATGAATTGTCAGTTCTCTTGGTTTTGTAATTTATTAAGTCTGTTTATCCTGCTTACTGTAACAATACATTGGATTGTATCGGCCTCCTTTCTTTTCTAGAATATTCTGGATTGATCAGTAACTCACCTTTCTTTGTTCCTTTCACGCTGTACGAGTATAATAGCTCTTTAACTAAATATTTTCTTTTCTCTTTCTTCCCTTTGTTTTCATTTCACTCGATAAATTCATAATTATGTTTTAGAACTGACACAGTGGCTACTATTCATTTGTATGTATCCATGTAAATGCCAAAGACTGGCATTATATACCGGTTACAAGATATGTATGCAGAACTTAGTTTAATATTATATTTCAGGCAAACAGAGACAGTGCAAAAATGACAGGACTGGGTGGAGGTCATGAGGCTAAGTACAACAAAATGGACTTCCTCATCTTAGATATCCTAGGAAAGGATAATTTTTGTATAGAAGATTTAGACAGTGACAGCTGTTTTCAGGCTGAGGAGACATTTCTAGATCAGCAACAGGCACTGTTATGTACCTGTATATTGCTGGCTGATACACCTTCACCATCGTCTGTCAGAAATGAAAATAGGAATATGTACCCATGCCTGAGACACACCATGCATGTCACACACTAAATGACATTGTCTTCCTGTACCTAGCCAATGCAGTGCTGTGTTTAGGAACTGCTTCTCACTTAGAGTGTGACTTTGGTGGTTTCCTGGTGCAAGAAGGGTCCAACAGTGCTGAGAAGTTCCTCTGTCTTCACTGAAGTTAGACAGAACATGTCGGTATATTCATAACTCCCCTCCATCTTAGTACAATTCACTGTGCTCCCGTAAATTTAGCCCCCAAATAACACCAAGTTCATTCTCATATATCTAATCACTGGACTGCATACTGACATAATTTTAACCTAAACACAGTGTCCTCAGTATCCTTTTGCATCACCCAATCATATGAACTTGCCAAGTCTAACCTTACTCACTACCTCGGTCAAAAGATGCTATACATTGACTAGTGACTTATAGGAAAATGTCTTTGTGAAACAAACACTTGTCAGATGGCTCAAATTTGCCTTTCACTCTGTTGCAGTTTACTAGTTTATTATCACTTTTACCGGTTATTCTGCGAAACAGACTCCAGCCATTATTGTTATTCTGACTAGTATTTTCACCTGTCATGACACGACTTGTCACTTCATGAAACAGGCCCAAGAATTTGATTTGATGCTGTTTGTTTAACAGGAGCTGGTCCAATCATTCCATGCCTGCAACAAGAGCAAGTTCCACACCTCATTTCCTGACAGTGATGGTGGGGAAGATTCTCCTTTTCAGAGTATTCCCAATGGAGACACCAAACCAAAGAAGATATTGCACTCATTGCCATCAAGTGCATCCCTGTATGGAACAGATATAGTGTCAGAAGAACACAGGCAGCTTGTGGAGAGCATAGCAAGACACATAATATACGGTGAGACACTATACTGAACAGATGTAGTGGCAGAAACAGGCAGCCTGTAGTGGTCACACACAGACATATGTAGGCCATCTGAAGAAGCACGTACTCTACCCCTGCTTTTTTTATCTCAACTTTTTAATATTTTATTTTTCCCAGATTCATTCTTAAAACTATAAATTATTCAATTCCTATTCTCAAGGTTGTTTCCTTTTACCTTTTATGTACCCAACATGTATGCAACACACCAATAAAATAATTGTAATAATTTGATATCTCAGTTTCCGTATAACTGTATGCATATTCTTATACCTTGGTCAACCTGATGATCGCCTCAAGCCAAAATATGTTGCTAAATAAACATTGGAATAAAAACTCATAATGTTTTACTGGATTTACTGTGTTTCTTATTATCCATAACACAACAGGGATGAATGTCTTAAGATTGCATAACATTGTTTCCATTTCTTCATGTAACAGGAGTCTGTCATGTCTGTTGATTACTGGATGATCGGAGAGTTTGTACAAAACATTGTACTCTTCCAATGATGTGACTTTACCCTGTTTGTAATATGTTGCAGCACTGTTGTTCTAAGAGCTATAGTGTATTCCAGTTATCAGATAAGTAATGTATACATGGCCTTTTCATTTTTTCTTGTATGCAACAATGTCTTTTTAACATTTCTTTTTATGTCCATGTAGTTTCTAATTGCTGTTGTATTTTGTTTCTTTTTTGTTATTCCATGACTATTTCTTACTTTAAATAGCGTCTTTCATTGGTGCATAATTATTAAATAAAATCTGAATAAGTTTAAAGTGGGGAATGAATTTTTAATGAAAAACACTTTCATTGGCATTTGGTGTGGGTGTGGTGAGTTTCTTTGTCTCTCTTCCTAAAGAAAGAATGTAGATTAAGAATAGGGCACTGAGAGAGGAAGTAGCAGGACGAAGGAAGCAATGTGAGGATCTTAGTAATTTATTCTTAGGACTTAATGTTATTTGATCACTTCAAGGTGGGTACATGAGATATAAAGCACACATGGGAGAGGTGAGAAATACATGCAAATTCTGTTCAGAACATCTGAAATCGTCTTCATGCCCAGTCAAGACGCTCAGGACATACGAGGTCCAACACAAAAATAATGAGACAATTCTGTAAGTCAGGAACCAACAGTGGGAGGGGAAAAATGAACAGATGGTATTTGACCTTGAAGTATGCCCTCACAATGTGACAAGTTTCATTCTTTTTGCTTCACCTAATAGCAGTGGTCAGTTGTTTTAGAACGGACATGTTGTTGCACTTGGTCAGAAAATGTCTGATTCAAAAAGTGAGCCACAAGACAACATTAAGTTTCTCGTCAAACTTAAGAAATCCATGACAGAAACTGATTTGGAAATGAACGTTGGGTGTTCGAGCGACTGCTAAGATACATGATTAGACAGAAAGTGTTTGATTCATTTTAACAGATGAATTGAACATGGAAAAGTTCTGTGCGAAAATGGTTCCAGAAGTGCTATCGGCTGAACAAAAAGAACTTCAAGAGGAAATCTGTTCTGAAATTTTGCAACGCACATGGAATGAACCAGATTTGTTGATGTCAGAAATTACTTGTGATGAGATTTGGATATTTATGTATGACCCAGAAACAAAATGACAGTTGGTGCACTGGAAGTCACCAAACTCTCCAAGAGAAAAAAAAAGGTCACATGAGTCATTCAAAGTTCAAGGTCATGCTGCTTGTTTTCTTTGATATCCAGGCTGTTGTGGTGGCAGAGTGGGTTCCCAGTGGCCAGACTGTCAATCAACACTGTTATATTGAAATCTTGATTAAATTGCACGAACATGTGAGAAGGAAATGACCAGGATTGTGGAGAAATGGGTGGATTTTGCTGCAGGACAATGTGCCATCCTATAACGCTTTTTCTGTAAAGCAGTTTTTAGCCAGTAAAAATGTCACTGTGGTTGCTCATCCTCCCTCATGTGTCTGTTCTTGCTTCATGGAACTTCTTCCTTTTTCCAGAGATCAAATCCATGCTTGAAGGAGTCCATTTTGTGTTGGCAGAAGAGGTGAAAGCAAAAACAGTGGAGGTCCTGAACATTCATACAGGAAATGATCCAAACCATTGCTCTGAACAGTGATAGCTTCATATGCAGCTGTGTTTAAACTTTGAGTGTGATCTCAAATGATTTTTTGAATGATGTAAATCAAAAGAAGTACAGCATCAGTCTCGTTACTTGTGTGTTGGACTCATACATTTAGAATCCGAATGTACAACAGAACTTGCGAAGTTGTTTTTATCATTTTTGGCTATATTAAGTGTAATAAATAGCTGGCTCACCATACATTGTGTTATTTTCAGCAGCAACATATTTAGTTACTGTAAGACATGTGGTTCAGTAACAGCCCTTCAGTCACCAAATACTACATGCTAATACTGTTAGTTCATTATAGCCACAAGCATTTTGTTAATTATAAAGGGAAGATATGTCTGCATTCATTACCACATAATATAGGAAACATGATTATTTGTATCTGTGATGGCATCTCAACAAGTACAGTTTTATTGTAAATCATTTATTTGTTCATCTTCTTAGATGTAAATGAAGCACCAGTACATATATATATATATATATGTAGACAGACAGTGTCTGTGTTCCTTTTCTTGTTGAAGCCATTATCAAAGTTTGACATGCTGTTACCATTAGTTAAGGAAACCCATTGTGATTGTATAATTGTTACTAACATTTCCACGTTGATGGCAGAATTTAAGGGACAGCAGTTGTCCCAGAACTAATGAACTGTATGCTACTGCAGATTGCTCAAGTTCAATGGCAGTGATGTCAACCAATGCAGTGGCTTTTTTGTTACTGAATCGATTCCGCAATGGTGTTAGTATGGACAAGCTGGTAGAGGCAATGGAGAAGCTGAGGCATGACCTGTTCTATGCTGACCGTGATGTGAGCTTTACAGGAAACATGCTGGGTATTATCAACCATGCTGTGAGTACACACTTGTGTAGTTCTGTGATTATGTAATTTTCACACGTCATGTGTGCAACCCCAGCCCCTTTTACCTCATTTCACTGCCCCATATGTTTTTGCCATCCTATGCCTCTAAGCTCACTCTGGGTTCATGAGATGGGCCATCAACAGCATAGTCATATTCTGGTTTGGTCGGATTCCCAAAATACTGTTTTGTTTGGACTGGCCCGTGCTGAAGTTCATGCTTGGCATTGTAATGTAAGGGTGTGAATGCTTTCTTTTATTATTTGCTTGCCCACACTGCTACACATATTTGTATTTTGTTGTATTTTGAGTTTTATTGACTAAGGTATGATTTTTTGGCAATAAAAAACCCTCATAGGGAATTTTGTGTAAATATGGTATTTGGTGTATGGAAGTATTATTTTATGTTCTGTTTACTGAATTGTCACTGTTCTGTTCGATTCTCATGTTGTGTTATTTGTACGCTTTCATCCCAAACTACTTCTGCAGCCATCTTGATTGGATTTGTAGTACAGTGCATGGTTTCAGAAGATGGATGGTGCCCCTCGTGGTAGCTGTCTATTGCTGTAGGGCTTTGTATTGTCAGTACCTTGTACAACCTCACAGTTTAGTTGTAGGAGAAGCAGCTTTTGCATGTTACATTACTCTGTCAATGTTCTTACCCCATAAGCCAAATGGCAAAAGGGATAAAGTTATAGTGTTGGTTGCAGTGTGACCTTCTGGGCCCAGGCTTGGTGCGTCGGGAACGGGTCTTGAAGAATGGAGATGAACCTGTTGTGATGGTGCGTCCGTTCACAATGGTGCCAAATGTAATTGAATTGTCATATTACAGCAGTGCACTCTTATCTCAATTTGTTTTGGAGAGTGTTGTAGGTGAGTGTAATTGTGGTCTTGTTCATGCAGTGTGGCAAGAAAATAATGAGACTGCAGTAAAATGAAAATATGCAGCATCTGTATAGTTAAGCAGCAGGTCACTGGAGACACTTCAAAGTGTGACCTCGATGGTCCTGTATGCTCTTGCCTGATGATGTCACCTTATTCTAGGTGGACATGGTTTGTGCTTTATGTTCACTGCACTGTTGTAAACCTCAAAACTGGAAAAATACAGCAACATAAACTTTTGTGTAAAGTGGGGATAACCATTATAAAACGTATAAAATGTTAACAAACAGCTGATGGGGCTAAGGCTTTGTCCTAAGTACAGAAACTTGAATGCTGTATGTATTTTTTGGAGAGCAGAGAGGAATTGGAAGATGACCTTCACCTTCAGTGACCTTCAACTCATTCTTGGTGGATAAGCGTGCAGTTTACTCACAAGCGACCACGGATTGGCACACACAATAATTGCAAGGGAACTAAATGTGAATAAGAAGTTGGTAAGCTGTCTAGGGAAATTTATTTATTTTAGGTTACTTAATTTTTCTCATCTCCAAAATGTCTGTACTGGTTTTGGGGCTCACTAAGCCTTCCATTCAGTGGGTAACAGGGTTCTTTCTTGGGGGGTGAAGTGGTTGGGAGGTGAAGTTAATCACTCACATCCATCTAGTGCTGAGGGTAGGAATGAGTGTAGCCATACTTCTTCTCCTTCATGGCATATAGAGGAACAAATTTTGCACTTAACTTTGAATGCTTATAGATGGACATTAGAGCATGATATGGTCATAAAATTTTTTTGGGAGGTACAGTGTAGCAATTTTTACATTCTGATATGATACATTTCATTTTATTTAATGCACAGTTTAAAAAGAATCCAAAAGAAATTCTTAATTCTGTGTAATTCAGGTAATAGCTGTATAATTTGGTTTGACATGTCTTGTAAATTAGAGCTTTTAACAAGAATGTAGTATTGTGTAATACTGCATAATACTTGACCATTTATTTTATACCAAGAACAAAATTTTAAGAAGTAATCCACAACTTAAATTTGTACACATGTCACAGTAATAATAAAAATATTCATCCTTAATCAGCACACTTTTCTGGAGACTTCTTGCATTTCCCATATTTAGTTGAGTCATCTTTGTATACTTTTGCCCACAGACAAGGCAGTAAGTCGCACCTGCATGTTACAGGTTTTATTTTGTTCTAGTCATAGACTTTCATTTTGTCAGTGGTAGTGCTGTTGAAAATTCTAGCCCTTTCTTCTAAGGTTTAGATGCGGAATTTGTGTCGCAGACGGCATTTTCTTGTATGTTGTTCAAGTTAACACCACACTAGATGCAGAGGGCACCTTTCAAGACTTTTACCTGAATGTGTTTGTATTGGAGCTTACCAGCAGCAGGCTGATTTATTTCATGGGAAGATAAATGTTTTCCCCTCCCCAATTTGTTGTGCAGATTTGAGCTCAGGTGCATGTTTAGGGCTGATAGCAGATGAGCTGCACATTATACAGGAACCACTGGATTTCAAAAGCTGTGACTGGTGTTTTCATCTTTTTTTGTTTAGCCTGTGCAACAGCTGACACACCCACTAATTTGAACAATTTTATGGCTAGGTTTCATTCATGAAAATTGGCTACTGCTTGTGGGGTAAAATGATTACCTATAAGCACATAATGATCAATAAGCTATAGTTAACTCTTCTTAAGTCTGTTCATCACAGTTTTAGTGTTGCAGCCCATTGGAATTGCATACCCACCAATGATGTGATATGTTCTCTTATCATTCACTGTCCAGGCTGTGCTGTAAATTTTGCCGTGATAGAAGAACCCATGTATGTTGTGTGTCAAGGGGTCTGATGTTTGCAGAATTAGGAGGCTGCATTTGATGAGTGCAGTGAGAGGCAACAACATTAAGACAGTCCAAATATTCATGCAAGTTCAGTTGCAGCAAGGCTGGGTGTGACTGCGGTGGCCACCTAAAACTAACAGCACTTTTTTTCTGGCATAGATTTCAACACTGACATGATCCACCCATTCAAAGGACACATCATTATTCATCCAGCCTTTCTTCTGACAGCTGAAAACAATATTGGGGTGGGTGGGGGGGGGGGGGGACAGGGTGGCTTTCATCAAGAGGTTTTTCCTTGCTTCATATTCCGGGGAAGGAAGTTAAAAT
>Ga0136643_10002217_pt1 | contig 24979 bp, 14 predicted proteins | sample TergutLab28metaG_FD_96883 | JGI IMG/M metagenome (GOLD analysis project Ga0136643, IMG submission 96883) | Labiotermes labralis P1 segment gut microbial communities from Petit-Saut dam, French Guiana - Lab288 P1 (version 3) (version 3) | ecosystem: Host-associated > Arthropoda: Insects >... | reverse complement strand
TAACCAACTTGATGCACAAAATTTGTTTCACAATAAGTTTTATTTCATGCCTCTACGTGTTTCGAGCACATGTGCTCATCATCAGGAGGTCAAAATTGCATTACACAGCCTCTGGTATCATCACACCTATAGGTTTGATGATACCAGAGGCTGTGTAATGCACTTTTGACCTCCTGATGATGAGCACATGTGCTCGAAACACGTAGAGGCATGAAATAAAACTTATTGTGAAACAAATTTTGTGCATCAATTTGGTTAAATACTGAGATAAACATCTCTTGTCCTTTTTCTTTTTTGCTGGTTTGTTTACAATGTGCCTTATTTCCGTCTTTTATCAGTCCCTTCTACCAATCATTTGACATGGGAGTTCAAATCGGATTACACAAACACACACACACAATCATACACACACACATAATTTTAAACAGCTTATAAAGAAACGCGTGAGTACAAACCATTAAATTTAAACAACATTAAAGTCTATAAAGTTTATTTTCCGCCATATTCCACTTGGCAACTACATAACGCAGCAAAAACAAATTCCTCTCATCTATAACCAGAGTGACATCGTGTGATTACCCTTACAAGAAGCATTTTACGAAATTCTTGTTTTACTAGACTTTGGTATACACTGAGGAACTGCCAGAGAAACGTGTATGTGCGTAGAGAAGAAAACCAACTAGATGCTACTGAATGATTTATGTGTAATGCCTTAGTTGCTGGTGATTGGCGGTCAAGTGCACCTGACCGCCGACCACCAGCAACCAAGGCATCACACACCATATGCGGTAATAACACAAATATAGTCTCGAGCTCCTGATGATGGGCATATACGTGCCCGAAACCCGAAACATGTTGAGCAGATTATAAGTGCAATACAGCATTCAGTGGCGTCTAGTTGGTTTTCTTCTCTACGCTTATGCAACGATGAACGGACAAACATATTAAAAAACGTGCAAGTGTTTAAAAAACGTACTGTAATGGAGTATAACATTCACCAGGGTCGTTGCATGGAAGTCGTACTGTACCTAGTTTGAGTTATGAAATGATTTGTGAGACCAACATAATGCAACAATTATGATTTTTAATCAAACTCAACATTTTTCGCGGACCATTATGCCCATCTTCAGGACAGCAAGGACGTGTATAACTACATATGGTTTTCAGCACTGAATGAGCTGGCTGGAGTCTTGGGAGGCCGGGAGGCAGGACGTGTGCACAGTGTAAGGGCTGTTATTCGACTAACAATAACAGCCCTTACACTGTGCACACAACCTGCCTCCCGGCTTCCCAAGACTCCAGCCAGCACATTAAGTGCTGAAAACCACATGCAGTTATATACGGCCTTGCGCTCCTGAAGATGGGCACAACGGTGCCCGAAACATGTTGACCTAATGGTTTATCAATAAATCACAATTGTTGCATCAAGTTGGTCCCACAAATCATTTCATATTAAGGATGCACGGTCACACGAACATCAAAAGTAGTTTGAGTTACTTTGGTATAGGCTCTTAAATATATACATCTGAAAGCAAGGTAAAGCAAACCCTTTACAGGCCTGGACAGGCCCTAAAGGTTCCAGAAGGCTGAGGCTCCCAGATTTCAAGACAATCGGCACATGAAGGTGGTAAGGTTGTCAGCCCTAAGCACCGGCCGCTTTTAACCCCCAGGAAATATTCCTGGTACTCATTTTTACTAGCGACTGAGTCAACCCCAGGGCAATAGTGTGGCCGGAAGGATTATGTCAACGAAAAATTCCAATGACACCATCGGGAATAGAACCCGTGACCTTCCGGTTTGTAGGGCAGTGTCTCAACCAACTGCCCCAACTCGTGTCCCCTACATTCTTCTAACGCTTACTTTAATTCCGTATACATTGCAGTTCTTCGCTGTCATTAAACACTGTCACCACTACAAGCACTGTCCAGGCATGATTTCAATCTTCAGGTTTCAGTGCAGATAATGATTTATCAGTGATACTAGTTTTTGACGTAAGCGTTGTAGGTGGCTTACGATTACTGTTCTAGAGACGCCCGTTACGGATCTCCAGCCGAATAACCTTTATCACGAGATCTTTCTTTTTCTCGTTCATTCTAGGTAAATGTTAAGGTAATAAAATAGACCTTGAGATCACAACTGTTTCCTGTCATACAGTTTCAAAATTAGTATGTACTGATCGACCCAAAATTCGAAACAATACATTCATATATACTCGCAGTATTATTAAACGAAACCAGAAGTAATTCAACACCGCCAATCTTGAGGTTCTTTTCTTGGCTTCATATACGTTCTATAGGCTAATGTTGACATAAAACTATCTTATTAGAGGCCTGGAGACCCCCTTAGGGATCCGGGAGGTTGAGGTCACCAGACTTTCTAGACAATCAGCACTTTAAGATGGTAAGGCTGTTAGCCTTACGCACCGGCCGCCTTTACCCCCAAGAGATATCCCTCGTACTCAGTTCTACTACAGGCAATGTTGGCATAACACCTACAAAATTCCATTTCCACCCTCAACTCCATTCGACGCCACACATATTCTGTATTTTTTGCACCATCAAGATATGATAGGAGGATTAATCATAGTTTCCTGGCTATGTTAAACTTCTATGGGATAACTTTTCCAGGCATTGTCTTACGTCAGAGTTGTAAAGCTACAAATCGCTGAGTGAGACGTCACACACTGTTCCTGGTATCTCACTTTGTCAAAGCGTCTCCTCTCTAGACAGCAAATGCTGTTTTTATCTGTCACTGAAGCCTCTCTCAACGAATGTTCACGATGTAGTACTTCTCATAACGTTGATAACATTGGATTCCTCTCATATATATATATATATATCATAACACAAAACAGAGGGTGAAGTGAACACAATAAATTGAGTTTAGTGCAAGATAGTTACGTTCAACTCTCTAGGTGATTACGTCACCATGCCTCAATTTTTCGACAACTTCCATCTGGATGCCCCGACAGCTCAGTCGGCCTCGTAAAATGACATACACGGAATCTTGCATCAAATATTGCGTTATTTATAATTATACAGTGGAAGATACAAGGTTTTGACTGTTCAGGTTGAAGGAATAGAAGTGATGACACAGAGCTGTACACCATTTGTTTTTTAAATTACAAGTATATCTCAACAGGCCACAACGCATTTTTAAAGGAAGGGCTAACATAAATGCAGAATTTGGAGGTACTGATGGTCAGTCTTGTTATCCAATCTCCAAACGAGTGAACGTAGGCCTATATTATTACCATTTTATTCAGGTCTACGTTGAAAATCCTTGCCAGGAATTAATTTCCTTTTTACTGACCCGACAAAAACCCTGCATCTGAATTCTTTCCATGGCGTTACAGTCCCTAGTAGGCTAGGACATCCTCATTGTCGGGGCTTCACGATCACACACATATGCCACACTCGGTAAGACTCCTCCAGACGAGTGATCAGCCCGACTCATACCGCAACCTGACAATAGACAATACTGACAAAAGACAGATTTCCAGGCCCCCGGCGGGATTCAAACCCGCAATCTCAGCAAGCGAACGACCGCAGACACACTCCTTAGACCGCGCGGCCACTGGGATCAGCCCTGCTTCTGTATACCTCAAATCAGACCTCGTCGCTCCTCGCATCTTCGGCTGATCATTCAAAACCTACGCACACCGGTTACAACACACAGCAAACTAATTTCTGAAATATTGTGAGATTTCAGCCTTCCGCCACAGTGTTAAGGTGTAAACGAGATCTTCACTCTTCAGGGATATTACGCAGCGTAGATTCGTTGTTAGTTATCGACGTTTCGCGACAGCCCATCGGTCCCAGTCTTCTAGGGCCAAGACCTTCTTGACCCTTGAAATGGGAACGAAATGCAGTCGCGAAACGTGGAACCTACCAATCTACGCTGCATAATACCCCTGAAGAGCAGTTATATACTCAACAAAATGCGAAAATAAAGAAAAATTGTCCCAGTTATTAACTTAGTACAACGCTATTAAGACTAAAGCAAAAGTTGAGGCACAGCTCCAGGTGTTCTTTGCCTCGGCACTGGATGGGAGCGGTCAGTTGAACATGCAGGCCGCTTTATGCTCCTTATGTGATTATATAGGGAACAGAGAGCAACAACCGGTATGTTCGTTACACTGCATAGCAGGAGAAGCAGACTGGGATTACAAGCTTGAAAATAGGTTTCATACAAAGTCTTGTACCTTGTTTAGAAACTCCTTTTCAAAGCATAAATAGGCTTCATGTTTTAGCATTGTTTTAAATTTGTATGAAAGGCGTATGAAGTTCCCAATTAGAAAGGATAATACATAGAAACTTGAAAATTATACTTCATTCTCAGAGGCAAATGTAATGGCAAACCCCGCAAGTCATATTTGTGAATTTTGGCTCACCATTGTAAGATTATCTTGTCTGATATTAAATTTTCCAGCAAGAACAATGAAAATAAAATAAACGGGAGAGAAATTATTTAATTAAAAGATCTTAATTTCAGTTAAATTAAAGACAGTAGTCAAAAAATAATCGTTGCTCACAAATTATATTTTTCTAATTTTGCAATATGGCCCCTTGTTGTTACTAAACTCCCTGAGGATGGCACCTTGTTGTCGAAACATGTAGGAATTGGCGCTTATATGCAGTGCGTTTTGTGATTTATGGTTTATTGTATTTACGTAGTGCATTCTGTTGGTTAATATATTGAAATGTATCTGCTATTTGTTGGTGTTTCAGAATGTTGCAGAATGAACTTATCTGTCTTCTTTTTGCATCTCACTGCCTGCTGTAGAAAAAAAAACAATGCTCTCTGAGCTCTACCTACAGTCGCAGAAATTCAAAGTAACAGTGATCTCACTCACCGTAAAAGTTTGGATTCTCATCGCTGGTAAGTTACAAATTTTGAATCCGTTTCGCTTACTTGGCTCTGTGCCCCTTGGCATTATCACTCTTAATTCGGGAGGAAGATAAATCAAACGCGGCTTGTTTTCGCTGACGTCATGTAACCTACATACTTCTGCAGTGTTTTTGAATTTTGTGAATTATCATATCACAATTTATTATTCATTTTATTGTTATAGCCATGTAGGAGATCTGAAAATCGACGTCACGCACACTTAAACAACAACTGTGTACTGTTAAAAATAAGTAACAAAAAATAATTTTACGCAATTCCAAAAATTTTTATCTTGCTGTTTATATAAACCGGATCCATTGACATATTTTAAAGCTTACTCTCTCCCATTTTGACGTCTTTACGAGATTCGAACTGTGGTGCTTGATGGGCTGCGTGTTCAATATTGGAATGTTTAGGGATTTTAATTTCAGATTCGACGTCTTTTTCGAAACAATTTCTAAGAAACATCATTTTTTCAAAAATCTATAATATCGGTATTCTATAACCCACGTGAAGAATGCGCCTATAATACGTCATAAAAACTTCAAAGGAGAGGCGCTTTGCCCAAGAATCTTGGTATGAGGACTTGCTTTTTTACGTAAGGAAACAAGGGAGCTTGGAGACCCAACTATTTGTGTTGTACTAAAGGAGAAGTATTTGTTTTTTTTTGTTGTCTTGTAGTTGTTGTTGTTGTTGCTGTTGTTATTGTTGTTCAGAACACAAACTTTCACAACGATAATTTTCATAATTATTACTCTTGATCAGATATTACAAGATTGTTCAAATTAAAGATGATGATGATGATGATGTACATAGGATACGTAGCACGCATGGAGCAGATGCCTATAAAATTTAGTCGGAAACCGTAATACGATATTATTAAGTGAACCTTTACAAAGAAAGGCTAAGTGTGCAAGACTTGATTCCGTTGGTTCGGTTGTTGTCCAGGAGTCGGCATTGCATGTCCGAAATTTCCATCTCTCTTGATTTGAATACCCTGGTTATTATCAATGTCTTAATCATGTGATCTTCGCCGATTTCTTGTCACATACTTCCTCGCATATCCAAATACTCTTCTCGGTCAGCTACCCAAAACCCCTCTGCCTGTTCTACTCCTTGCATGTCCGAACCTAACCTTCAACCCGAGAGAGATAATTGAATAAAACTATACATTTTACTTTAAATTTCATGTTCTTAGATAAGTGTTTGAGGGCAAATATGTCGGCGATTAACTCTTGTAAGCAATCATCTAATTTAAGCTGCTCGTAATTACTCCACAAATGAAATTTTGATTTGTTCGTCTTACTCCTACCCAATGAAGTATCTGAACCAATGACAAGAAGTCCCAAAAATCGCCAAAAAAGAGACATGCCTTCCTTTTATCCAGTTTATAAGAGGACAGAACCTTCGGCTCCGTGACTTTATGGTTCACTGAGTTTGCTCCAAAGGAAGGCAGACAGAATCCTAATGTGACAAGCTCTTTTATGTCGTTATGTCATGTACAGAAGGTTTCACAACCAACCGACATCTTTTCTTTTGAAGATGACATAACACAGTCCTCTCTTCCTTTCAACCGTAAACAGCGCAACATAATCTGTCACAATCGTTTACGTAAGTTACGTATCGCTACGGTGTCTCAGACGACAGACCTGCTAGGGTCTGTAATTTCAGCCAAATTTCATACCTACATCAGAAATACTCGGAAAGCTTTGAAATGTGGAGCTGAAGAAGGATGGAGAAGACCCCTTGGCCCGATAGTGTGAGAAATTAAGTTGAGTCAGTGAGGAGAGTGAACCAGCTTGTTTCAGGTTCGATCCCGGAAACCGGTTTCCCTGAGATGTAAGGGTTTTCTTTAAAATCTCATATTAAATTTCTATAAAGGTTCGCATCGGCAAGTCATCGTCCGTTCTGTTCACTCTGCCAATTCCTGCTTTCAGCCCTCCGCGTAACATCCCTTCTTGCAGGTAGGCGGCTCGAGAAGGAAGGGTGTGTAGTTAGGTGACAGAATGGATATCGGCTGGCCAACAGAGCAACTTAAGTTTGTGGCGCGGCGCATTCTAGCCAGTTAGCTTGAACCCTGAAGTCAGGCGATACCGGCCTGTCTTGGAACTTTGGCAAAGCGTGATCAAAAGAAGACAAGTAAACGTTAACCAAGCGAATCTTTAGGGAGTGTCAAGGCAGCGTAGAGGAGGTAAGTGCGTGTGCTCTGGTGGAACATCAAGTGACTCAACTACAATAAAAGAAGCTGCTTTCTCTTCCTTCGATTTGACGTATCTACTGTGTTGTCTCCAACCCCCTCCCTCCCGATATTCCCTGGTGATAAAGGAGGACAACTAGAAGGCCGGGTGCAAGAGGAATATCCTACAAACAATAAAAAGAGGGAAGGCTAACTGGATTGGCCAATCTTGCGTAGGAACTGCCTTCTATAACACGTTACTGAAGGAAATATAGAGGGAAGGACAGAAGTGACGGGAAGAGGAGGAAGAAGACGTAGGCAGCTATTGGATGAAATTAAGGATAGGAGAGGATACTGCAAATTGAGGGAGAAAGCACTAGATAACACTGCGGAGAGGTCGCTTTTGAAGCGGTTGTGGAACTGTCGTCAGACAGACAACAGGATGATGATGATGATGATGATGATGACGACGTTACACCTACATGCCGTCTCTAGATAGTAACTTTCTGTTTCAAATAAGTAAGCTTAACTTTCTACACTCATTTGACACCAATTTATTTCCACGGCATTTAAATTCACGTTCCTATGACCTTTTAACAACCGTGGTAAGACTATTCATTTCGCACTTTCCACTAAAAATGTAATATCAACACGAGGAATAATTACGGCTTAACAACAATACTTTCAGAAAAAGGAAATTTCGAAAGACAAAAAAATGTGGCCGACACCAGCTAGCGTGCGATTTGTTGGGATTACGCGTTCGAATCCCGCCGGAGGTATGGTTGTCAATCTCTTGAGAGTGTTGTGTGATGAGGTATAAGTTTTTACAACGTGATCTTAACTCGCCCGGAGGAGCCATAACGAGTGTGGCATGTTTAATTGAGTGTAATCTGGAAACCCCAACAATGAAGATGCTTAGACCCATTACAGCTGTCGAGGCATGACAAAAAAAAATATAAGTTAATATATTCATTTGGAGTCCTACAGTCCCACCCCTCTGTGGGAGGAACGAAGTGTCCCTTGACAAAGAGAGTGCAGACAGTTTAAATAGTCCAAGCACACTAACTCTTCAGTCACAAGGAAATTACAAGTTAATTTTGGGAAATGCTTGCTACAAGTGAGATCAAGTACCTCCTACATTAGAACATAAAACGTCTGGTGGTAACAATGTTGTACCACATTCAGTTATGATTAAAGTACCACTTTTTCGCAGTGTGTACCATTTATCACACTCATTCAAAAATATCTTTTCCCTAAATGTCATGGCATTTTTAGAATGAAAACACAGGCAGTTTTCGATGTGGCAGGATCTGAGTCTTCAAATGGAGTCCATATGAATATCAAGTTTAGGAAGGTTAAAACGTCCTTTTGTGTAAAACATTTTGACTCTGAATAAATTAATAAAAAAAAAAAAGAATACACCGTGGACGAAAATTTGTGACTGAAATTTGTGTTCCGGCATGCATTACAGTAAAGTAAAATTGCCAAGAGAAAGTCTGTTGAGCGAAGTTCAGTGCCCATAAATGACTGCAGTTGTATCAAACTTCCAGTCACAGAGGAAAATAGCAGAGGGCCGTTCCGAAGAAGTGGTTCTAAATTTCTAACAATTGTAGCACGATGTTCCTAAATATACGACAGAGAAGAATATTTTCTAAACTGCGAGTGAGAACGAAAAACGTTCAGTCTTACTCGTATGTTCAGTATACAAAGGGGCATTGCCAAGTTTCTATTCTAGGCCATAAGTTGTCTAAAACATCTTCACAACATTTCACCCTTTTAAATGTACAAGACGAGTGAACACAAGAAAACTCCTTACACGAAGGTAAGTCAAATGAAAACCTTAAATATATTTTTTTATTTTTTATCATGGGTGATATGGTGTGCTGATCCATGACTCACATCCAGATGTGCGGCTATTTCATTCACTGTTACGCTGCGATTTTCTTTCACGTTGGCTACAGTTGCTGCCATGGCCTCTGGTGTCAGTCACTACTCGGAGTGCCTGACCAGGTCGAGGAGAGGCTGTTACAGAACTAATGCCGTTCATGAACTTCCTAGCCCACTCGTACACTTGCTGTAGTGACAGATATGCATCGCCATACTCAACCTTCATTCGTCGATGAATTTCTATGGGTTTAACCCCTTCACTACTTAAAAAATGAATGACAGAACGCTGTTCTTCTTTGGTGCATGTTGCAGGCGGGGCCGCCAGCTTTACACTACAACTGCGCCGTCGTGTTGTTTTCCTGCATCGTACTGCCACCTGTCGGCCACTATTCAAACCATGAGTATCATTGTTGCCAACTCACAAGAAAATCGAGCTGTTTCGAATTTTTATCGCATTTTAAATTTTTTTATTTGACTCTTCCTCGTATTTAAACCAAAATATGTAGGCATGTTTAAAATGCGACCCTACTGAGCTACTTACGAATATATTCAGTATACTCTAAAAATTAATCTAATTTTTTAAGAAACATGTATTCTGGGTGATTACGTTGTGTAAGTGTTCAAAAATTTAACACCGTCTCTAACCCACGCAGTTCATCGTAACACGCAACATTTAACAAAACTTCGATCTCACGCAACATCTATATCAGAATTTGAAAAACTCGCAATATATTTTTGATCGCCTGCACCCCTACTTAATAGAGAGCTCACTTATAACGTTATAAATTTCAAGAGAACGGGTGGCTGGGCAGACTGTGACTGTGAAGGAATAACACCATTCGGTCCATAACAACTGAACTTCTGGATTGAGAGAGAATTACACCATTCGTTACATTAACAATAACATTTCTTGCCTGAGACGTAAAACCACCATTCGGTGAAACACCATGAAATTTCGCACGATGACAAATCTTCCAAAAACTTTGCATTCTTTTCTCCAAAAGATAACAAATAGTATGACTCTTTTAGGCGTGTTCACAAAATTGCGAAAAGCGACTATTCGCTTCGTCATGCCTGTCTGTCTGCCCGTCTGTCTGTCGGTCTGCCTGTCAGTCCTTCCGTCCGCTTGCAACAACTCGGCTCCCAGTGGACGGATTTTCATGAAATTTGATATTTGAGTATTTTTCGAAACACTGACAAGAAGAGTAATTTTTCATTAAAATCTGACAAGTTTAACGGGTACTTTACATAAAGACCTATGTAAATTTATGATCATATATTGCTCAGTTCTTCTTAGAATAAGAAATTTTTCTGGCGAATATTGCAGAGAAAATCAAAACACATAATTTATGTTCAATAACTTTTTTCCCGAAAATGTGCAGTGTATGAGATAACATGAAAAAATATGGCAGAGAGACACGTGCTACAGCTAAGAATATGGCTCGTGCACTTTGCATGCTGAGCAACTACGGCTAAAGACACATATTCAGAATATTTAATACTTATTGCTTGTCCACGGAAAAGTGTAACGCGAACGCACCTACATGTAACTTTTCGACGTACACGGCCTGCCTTGTTTGAAACTGGTTTAGGATAGATATATTGTATTGTATTGTCCAGTCATACTGACAAGGCGTACAGATATCATTATAATATGCTGCATGACCAGTAGCGTATTGAATGAGGAATCTACAGGGCAATTGCGACTTTTCAGCGCCTCTTTTGTGTGTTATATTTTTAGAGTACTGTTTTAATTTGACTTACAAACGTTAAGATTCCTAAAATCGAGGCCCAATTCATACGTACAATAATACAAACAGCCAACTAGATGAAACAATAATAATTTTATTAATAATTTCAATCAGCTCAACATGTTTCTGGCGATGATTTCGCCCATCCGCAGGATCACTGGACTGTGTTTACAGCTTGTGGTATAAAGCACCGAAGATGCTGCCTGCTGGTCACCAGCTGGCAGCACCGTCGGTGCTTTATACCACAAGCTGTAAACACAGTCTAGTGCCCCTGAGGATGGGCGAAACTATCCCCCGAAACATGTTGAACTGATTAAAATTATTAATGAAATTATTATTGTTGCATCTAGTTGGCTGTTTATATTATTTTATTCATGATACACGGTCACACAAACATCAAATTCATAAGTGCAAGTATGCACACAAATGCTTAAGTTATTATTGCGAACGGTCAGCAAGGCGTGGCGGTTAACACTAAAGAACATAACTCTGTCCCTGAGGAACCAAATACTCTTTCTCGTACGGGTTCCCTGTGATTTTTAGTCAGTTCCACCAGGAGCAGACAGGAACACTCTTCTACAGTAGCATCAAATCACCTGCTTCCTATCGCAACCCTCTCACTATCCATTTTGTCCGTTATTGGTCAGTTACGAGTATATTGCCCCTTTAATATTCAACGACATGTATCCTCAGCCTTTATACAAATTAAACTGTCTCTACTTACAAATTATACTAAATTGAGGTAAATTACAGCATCTAGATTTGAACGCCAACGCAGAGGAAAAAAGTGTGATTTGGTAATAATACTCTCCACAGACGCCAATATAATGTGTCCGAGAATTTCATACCTCCCATAGGTAGGATTAATGGGATAGTGTGCTTACACGATATTAGACATTTACTATGCCTGCTAGTCTTCGGACGCTATATAACAATTACTTGAGTATCCACTGGAATCCAGTGCACTCACTCGGCAGACGACAGGTACAAATGAACAAATAACACGCAGTGTAATGCGACAAAATACGATCATTTGAGGGAACAATCGTTCTTAGAAATTCAACGATGACTTAAATCTAAATACGTTTTAATAACTGTTCATGTGCTGCTGGCAGGATGTCTCTTACTAGGACCAAAGCGCAATATTAATGTCAAACCCTACCCATAATTCCTTAGTCTGAATAAATAATTAGTCTCCTAACTCTTAAATTAGATTTGTTACGTGCAGATTACATTTCTATGCATAAGAGGGTAGAACCTTAAATTTATTTCTTTAATTTGTACAATAATAAACAATAATCTCCCATGAAAAAAGGACCATTAATCTAACAAAATAATATGTAATTATTAAACCGGCAATTTTTCCCTGCAGTCTGTCTTTTCGGTGTGTAGCATTATCACTGACAATAAATCTACCGTACTTAACAAACCTTAATTCATTAAGATAAGCACGTACAGTTTTCCAAGCTAATTAAAATAAATTACCGTAAAAATAATTAAGAAAGAGTCCTTCCTCTCACAATTTTTATACGAAAATGGGTTACGTTAATGCCTACACCAATCAAGGAGAACTGTGGTGTAAATTTATATTTTCAAAGCATTTTATATCGTTGCAGGACTGTCTTCCTGCGCAGGTCACCATTCTGAGTGACAGTAAAATATCGGCTTTCGGATTCGGTCCGAACAATTGCTGAAGTGAGGAAGACGTGTAACTCGATCACCGAAACTGGTAAACAGCAGGTGGTGGCCAGAGGTTGTGGAGATAAATGAATTTCAAGATAAATGTTGTTCAAGTATTCTGGCAGTAGAAAAAGATAGAGAACTGCCGATATATCGTATGTCGAGGTGGAGAAATTGAGAAAGACAGTAGACGTGGTGAAATTGTGCGGCTGTAATCAGATATTGTTTTCAATACAGCCAAGCGTTAACGTGGAAGAGAAACTCGGTCAGACAGCTTTCAGAACAAAGAAACAAACATCCACGGAACAGTAACATATAAACGTATATAAACCAGAATGACAATATTAGACGCATTTTGAAAGACTAAGCTAAGAATATGGAAGAGGTTTCAAACGACCCTACATGCAAGAACAAATTTACCCACTGGATACGATTCAAATTATCGTCCAATATACCACTTACTATTATTTTTTACCTATTTTGCAAACTAATTATAAAAATTTATGTTGGACATCACATTCTATTTTAGCCTTGTTTCGAGCTCCATTTGGTGTACCGAAATTGCGGTGGAAAGTCGATCACAAATAGTATGTAATCTGAAGTTCTCTTACACTATTAGGAGTCCTTTATACAAACCAACAGGCTCCCTGTTTTCAGCTCTGTGCCTATTGTATAAGCCTGCTAAGACGTTAGGAGTAGGGTGGGTGGGGCAAGGAAGGGGTGCGAGTGGTGGGGCTGCTCCGGGCGGCAGACTCCACAAGGCAACAAACTGCGTTCGTCAGTGAAACCTTTTTGACTTTCTGCATTAAACAGATTTTAAATTACTGAGCAAAATAAAAGGAAATTCAATAAATAATTCTGCGGTTTTAAAAGTTCATAGTCTGCACTAGGGGGCGACAATGTGATTATTGGTTTTGGGCGCCAAAACTCTAGCAACGCCACTGGCCTAGACAACTTTCTTCATCGCACTGATGCTTAGTAAAACAGGCCTTATCTTTCGTTGTACCCCCTCAGTAAAAAGAGTTTTGAACGACAGAGAGCGATATGGCAATAGATTAGGACCGCATAATCTGCGCTTTTGTGTGGCTACTAATAACTTCCAATCACGACAATTGAAGAAACAAAGACCAAGTCGGTAAACAAACTACATCCTCCATTTGGTGCGGAATGTACTTCATTAGAGAAACTTGTGTTTCAGTTTATGTTGCCGTGCAGCATGAGTAGCTCTTGTGAGCTCTAATGAAACACTTCACCTATTAGTAGTATCGGATATTAATCAGGGATACATCACACGCATTCATAGTGCACTGTACACACACATCCTCACAACAGATGAGGTCTCTGTCAATAAATGTCACGGAAGAAGAGCTATGCATGCTGCAGCCTCCCGACCGTGTTATTCTAATGATAAGAAATGTAAGTTTTATCACAGGCAAGTTCGCTGCAGCTCAGCGACTACAGTGAATGGCTCCCGGCTGGACGAATAGTGTTCGATTCACATGAGGTGCAGAGATTTATCTCTTCACGGCTCTGTCCAAATGCGTATGGGGGTCATTCAAACTCTCGTCCATAGACATCTACGCATCGTTAAAAGGAGACAAAGCTGAGGGGACCTGAAGCGGTTCATTCTCATCAACAATAAATCGAGATGAAGAAAACGTGGAGCTGAACCTACAATCTTCTATATTTCTTCATGGAGTGTTAGGTAAAGAACAGAAATTATCTTCTGCGCATTTATGCGGCATAATAAAATCGTTAAATTCTTCCATTAAAATTCTACAGAAATTTCGAAAAATCCCTGATTTGAAATACTTTTCTATGCGTCTCTTACAAAAGGGATGGGTAATGGAAAATTCTCTTTCCCTTTACTTTATTGTTTTCTTTATGTCCTCCTTGAACATTACTGAAGGACAATCCTTTATCAAGTAAAACAAAAGACGGCCAACTGAATAGGTCACATCTTGCATAGAAATTGCCTTCTGGAACACGTTATCGAAGGAAAGGCAGTAAATATGGGAAGACAAGGAAGAAGACGTGAACAGCTACTGGGTGATCTTAGGAAAAGGGAACTTACTGGAAACAGAAAGAGAAGGCACCAGATTGCACTCTCTGGAGAAGTCGCTGTGGAAGAGTCTACTGACTTGTCGTAAGACACAATGCATGACTAAAACGCTGCTTCTACAGAGTCCAGGAGAGTCTCAGTAACTGAGCAGTTGTTTGCAGACGATAAAATAAACTGAAAGCAATACAACAATTTGTAGTGGCCATTTATGAATACTAAACACCTCCAAGTCACCTTATCAAATCACTAAATTAATAATACAGTACATACGTACACAAGTAAACTGTTATTAATCGGAGTGTGTTCTAAAAGTGTGAGCTTGCTTTTTCATTCAGTAAACCCATTTAATATGGAGTTTTCAATAAACGTCCCAAGCTTAAATTGTACAAAACACAATTCAATTGCCGTTCGCTGTTCAGGAACTCTTGCATTAATGACAGTAATTTAGTGATTTATTTAGTCCTTTATAAGATTTTTAATTGTTGTGCCATTAAATAAATTAAAGCTGGGTACGACGGATGATATCTAATACTAATTACGTAAAAGCATTTGAATACTGGGATCAAGACACAAAGATTTTCGCTGTAAAGAGTATTAAACCAGTCGTTCATTATGATGGTTTGCAGCTGTTTATGTGTTGCCGGTGATGCAGCGTTTACACAGAAGATACGCATGGGCTACGTTTCTGATAATGAGAATTCCGGGTATTAAAAGGTTCACTAATGATAAATTATCAATATTTTTATATAGGCCTCTGGCTATATCCTCGTTTTTAATGACTGGTTTTTTTTTACATGTCCTCCAGTCCGATTTGTTATTGAAATTTACTAGGCTCAACAATATTTTGACAATTGGTGGTCTGGATAGCATGAACGGTACAGCGACTTGCTACGGGCCGGGAAGTCCGGGTTTCGAACTCCGGTGGACGCGAAATTTTCCAACCAGTCCAGACCAGCTCCGAGGCCCACCAAGCCTAATGTACAGTACAATGGATATCGGGTCTCTTTGCCGGGGGTAAAAGCTGCCGGGGCGTGGCGTTAACAGCCACGCCCATCTACCGCCGAGGTTAAAGAAAGAGTACAGCTATACTCCTACTTCCCCTATGGGCTTTCATGGCCTCTTATGGCGCCATATTTCCCTTTACTTTGATCTACAACTGCATACCAGTGAACTGTTAACAAGTAATATAATAATTTAACAAAATTATACGAAATAGTTCAATAATGTTGATATTACAAGAGCATCGGGGCTAGCAACGACAAACCACTCAAGGCAGTTGGCAATTTACTAACCAAAATAACGAACAATATGCATATTGTACACAAACGTTGTGAGATACACGAGACACACCTATTTTTAAAGAAGCACTGTGAGTCACACGTGTGACTGAATACGACACAGGCCATCACGTACATCACAGGACTTAACATCAGTTTTCGTATATCACAGACATTCTATAAGCAAGTCAAAAGTTAAAAAAAAAACACAAATGATAAAGAACCATCGGTACAATGTATGTGCGTAATGTGTAGATCCGTATATAAATACAGTGGTTGTTAAAAAAAGGTAATAAACAAGCTGATTATTTTATTCGGTATCTACATAAAATTCACAGTAATTAGGTTTTTTCCACTCTCTTGTGAATGGAAGTTGGCAGAAATGTGTACACAAGTCAGAGCAACCCGACTTCCCCATCATGAAAGCAGACGAATGGAGACATCACTACATACTCGTATCTACCGAACACTGTTTAATTTACTACAGTACAGCTATCTTACAAATCCATGCTACATGCTTTTAATTCAATCAACGAAATTACGTCCGTTTTGTACGCAGTTTTCTTTACGTAGCATTTTAAGTTTGGGCATGATGACTGACAATTGTATTCTAATGCCACATAGGTCGACTGCGGTGGCCGTGCGGTCTAAAGCATAGGTCTGCAACCGTTCGAGTGCTAGGATCGCGGGTTCGAATTCCATTGAGGACATGAATGTTCGTCTCTTGTGATTGTTGTGTGTTGTGCAGGTAGTGGCCTCTGCGACGAGCTGACAGAGGAGTCCTGCTGAGTGTGCATTTGTATCTAATAGTGAGCGATCTAGAAACCTGAACAGTGAGGCAGCCTCTATAGGACAACAGAAAAGAAAGTCGCGCTGTTAAGTAAGGAATCCTATACGTGAAGTGGTCGACTTTGTTCTCTGCTGTTTTATGAATTTTTTTCACTTACGTACGAAGAAGCCTGTTTCGGAAATCTGCAGTTTCCTTTTTCAAAAAATGCCGTCCTCAGGCAAACAAACCTCCTCTTTTCTTACTACAGAATTCCGCGAAATAACTACATAGAAAATTTATGAATCAAAACGACACGCATGTATCCTTAATAATCTTTTACTCGGACAGACCGCTTCTGTTATGTAACGCGCAGGGCCAGCCTAGTGGCGCAAGGGCTTTTCTATATGACAGTGCATTCATTTGAACTACTGCTGCCCGTTCAGCTGCTTTACCTTCAATGAACATTGAGTTTTGGTAGACAAAAATCGTACTTCGTCATTTCTGCAATTAGCAAATACCGAGCTACCCTCGTACATAAAATCTCAACATTCCAAGCACTAATTGCCATGTCTTTCAAACATCTCCCAGCTTTTTCCAAAAAATGTGTGCAATTCCGAAATCTTTATAAAATCATCTGAAGGTTTCGCCGTGTTGAATTTCAGCCTCGAATCTGCAGCCGAATAAGTCCCTTCAACTAATTACAAAAATTCAACATGAACAAAATAAAAACAGTATACTCTGTTGGTACTGAATTTTTCAATTGAATAAAGAAACACGCTGTAATATGCAAAACGATAAACATATACGTTCAGTATGTGTTATCACCGTAAAGTAAATTTATTTATTCATTCATTAAGAATTTAGTTCAACGTAAATTTATTAATTCATTAATGATTTAGTTCAAGACCGTATTAGCGAAGACAATTACTCAGGGTATATCTAAAATGTTTGGACCAACTACAGGAGCGAGTTTCCCACACCAAACCAAGGAACACAGTTCATATCAATATATGTCAGCAAACTGCTGTCGAGGTGCAGCCCCAGATCGTGCTAATCTCAATCCTTTATATGCTTGTTTTGTAGGCAAACTAAAACTCCTAGTGTACTCATCTCCAACTGACAACGAAGACAGCCTTCACCAGGGCATTTCTGATGCCTGTAAAACCATTCGCAACCGCCCCAGGACCTTTGAAAGCGTGCTACAGTCCACGATCAGACGTGTCCATTCATGCAATGATTCAGGTGGAGAGTATTTTGAGCATCTGTTGTGTATTGTAAGTCGAAAAGCAATAAGAACTAGACAGTTATTAAATTCTGAGAATGTGCTGTAAATGAATCATGTCAGCTGTAAGTAAAATATTACATAGGTAGCATATTCTTTTGTTAAATGTAGAATTTCTTTCGAACTCGAAACCAATTCATTTCCGAACGTACGTTTATACTTACTTTTATCTTTGTTCTGTTGTGAGTAACTTACTCCTGAAGTTTGTCCAAGCATTTTAGACATACCTGTATAAGTTCGAATGGCAGAGTGACCACTAGTTGGAAGGGACATGGAAGAAAACTGTTGTGGTCTAGTTTAAGGTTTTGTCCCTCCATCAGCTTGGAAATAGGAGGAAACCACAACACATGTCAGTAGATTTTCAGGCCGAGATTCGAACCAGCACTTCACAAATACAGGTCACAAACGCTGCCTCTTCAGTCGATTTGACCACCCGCCTAATAGGAATGACAAATACTCACATGCGCACAAAAGGGCAGGAATGTTTGTGTGTCTGTATGCTGGAAGCCTTATCGGTACCCTGTTGCAGGCGGGAATGTAGATGCTTGTTAGCTATGAGCAAAAACTCCCTCACATGCAAATGCTCTTAGTTTCCTCGTGGGTGAAATTTATTCGATATGCCGCACCCAAAACGAACTCAAATATAACAGATATTTTTCTTGCAGGCGTTCAGTAAGAATGAAGGACAAATATGCAAGGTGGGAAAAATTGCCGTATAATTCATACCGTCGTCACCCCATCAACAATTCGGTATTTACTAAAATTACGCGACAGTTTTGCCTGTCATTAATATTAAATAGCAGCCAAATGGAGAAATTTTATTGTATCATTCATAATATTCAGCCCAAAGTTCCTGCACCTAGGCAGTTTTAACAACTGTTATATTTATTATTGTTATTCTGGAATTCTAACTAAAATTTGTTTAATTAGTTCATAAGTAAAAGCCGTTAACAAAACTTTATTTTTGATCATTTTAATAACAACATGTTTCGGCCCTAAAGAATCATCATGAGGCTATTACTTGTTAAAACACTTAAACTGCATTTGCTACAACGAGACCTCACTTTTCACAAGTACGTAATGCTACATAATTTGTATGTTGCTCCTGTCACGAATCGAAATTAAGGTCAAAAATAAATACAGTCAGATTGATCGGATATTGTGTGTCTGCGTACAAAGACGGAGCAACTAGACTATTCTACTGTTTTTATCTCAATACACAGATATCCGTGAGATTCGTTCAGTTTTTCAGGAAATGGTACGTAACAGTAAGCACAGGCCAAACCCAGCCGTCTTGCACCTCACGCGTGACGTGGCTCGAGGAGTTTTGAAATTCGTTTATCCTCTGATGACCACGTAACATTATAAGCATGAGATAGAAGAGTTTTATTTAACGAATGTTCCAACCGCTAGCATTATGTAGCGTAAAAGATACATGAATGGCATTAACTCACAGAACATAGGTGGAAGGACTCTGACCGGAAAAAACCGAAGTACTTGGGGAAAACTCTGTTCTATTTCCATTTTGTCCACAATATATCTCACATGACATTTCGGAGAACGGTTCTGCCTCCGTCCTCAGATCAAATGGAAAATGTATTCAATTAGGATCACTGGAACACACTAATCTTCATTACTAGGACTATTAAAATGCCATTGCAATTGGACTTTGCCGATTTCTTTCTTTCTTTTTTTTTTTAATATTCAACTTTCTAGGAAAGCGACTTTTCTCGCAGACTGCTGACGTTTTCTTCCCCATACAGACGACAATTCCAGTAACGCACACCGTGACGTAATACACAGATCTTACGACGGCGTTCTTTACATTATAAATATCATTCAGTCTCACGGTACGCGTTCAAATTTAATTTCATGTAAATACGACCATCCCTGCACGATTTTCACAAAACTCGAGATGTTCAACAGTATTTGGTGCTGATTGCTGATACCGAATTAGGTGCTGATTGCTGATAACGAATTGTGTTCTGATTGATGATACCGAATTAAGTGTTGATTGCTGATACCGAATTAGGTGCTGATTGCTGATACCGAATTAGGTGCTGATTGCTGATACCGAATTAGGTGCTGATTGCTGATACCGAATTACACCGAAACTGGAAAATAGTTGTGCAACTCCAAACCTTCAAGCACGTTAGTTCAATTTTGGCTTTCACCAAGCAGATCTCCACGAAACAAGTAAAGACTGAAAAATTTTGTCAAAATAGTGGTATTGAATTTTATGGATAAAAAATGTAGAAAATATGGGCAAAATTTCATTTACGTTCCAAAGTATATAGCTTTCACTGCGTCAATGTTTACAGAATTCAAAATTGCTCAAAGACATTGTATTGAGATCTTCTACATCGGATTTCACCATAATCGGTTCCGATATATGGAAAATGAAGGTAGAAATTCGTTTGCGCTCTCAAGTAACGTATGACTGTCACTGAAACGCTGTTCACGAAAACAAACAAGTTGCTCTAAAGAATTTCACAAATATTCGACAAACGATTAAGTCAACACTATTAGGCCTCAAATACACGGACTGTTAAGAGCGAAGGATGTGGTCTCCATATAAAGGCTTCTTTTTTTTTTAAGACGAGTTAGCAAAAATGAGGAAAGCGAATATTATTTTCATCACATCAATCAGTCCGTCTGTTTGTATGACTGTCCGTCCGCATGAAGCAAACCGGCTCCTATTGGACGGATTTTCACCAAATTTCATATTTGAGTACTTTTCGAAAAACTGTCCACAACATTCAAGTTCCATTAAAATATGTCAGAAATAAAGGGCACCTTAAATGGAGACCATATATATTTTTAATCACGTCTCGCTCAATTCTTCTTGTGAGAAATGTTTCAGGAAAACGCTGTAGGTTAAATCAAAACACATTTTATGTTCCATAACTTCCTTTCCTAAAATCGTGCCGTTTATGAGATAATGTGGGAGAATATGGTACAGCCAGACTGGCTGCACATCGCAACGCGGCCCATGCGCTTCGCGTCCTGGATAGCTAAAGCTACGGACACACACTCAAAATATGTAACACACTTTGTTCTTCAAATGAAATAGTGGTTGCACGAATGTACCTTAGTGTTGCGTTATACGTACATTACATGTCATGTTATTTATTAAGAAATGCCTAAAAGGGAGAAACATAAACCTGGGGTGCAATTAATGAAGACAAGAATTTACGGTGAACCTATATTATGAAGTTTTGGAGCGGCGAACCGCGAGGTTGATAGGCGGGAAACCGGCTCCATCTGCTTCATCGGGGACCTATCAGTCTCGATAAGGGTGATCGCTCGAGAGGAATTTTCCTCATAAATTTTCTTCCATAACTGCCAGGAGAAGTGAGAAAATCTAAATTAAAGTAAGGCACGACGGCACGTGTTGGGTCACGAAGTGAACAGGCCGTCGGTCAATGAAAATACCGTGACGAAGGCATATTGCATTCAGAGTCACTTCGTTTGTGGACTTTTTCCAATGTCTACTAATTCAAAGAGAACACTGTTCGAAAAACATGCCTGCTTCCATTCTCAGGTCAAAGGCTGGGGAGGTGCCTACTCAGCTGGGTCTCACAGATCTTAACTTGATTCACACCGTTGTGATGATGATGATGATAATAATAATAATAATAATAATATAGACACATTACCCCGTCGATCAAAAAAAAGAATATTTATTATAGGCCCATACATGGAAAATTTGTTTACTGCAAGTTTCGGCCGAAATGGGCCATCGTCAAGTACAACACATATAAAAAATACGAAGAATAATTACTGCCTTCGAAGTTGTCAGAATTTAAATTAGATCTCATTTTACCTTTAACTGTTTTATATTGGAGGGAAATTAGGATGTACATAGATGTCGGTTATATTGTAGACTTTGTAGAAAGCAGAAAGGAAAAATTCTCTCTGAGCAAGTTGTTGGCTTTTTACCATTGTAAGACGAGATAATTATTGACAGCTGGAGACTGTGTGGGAAGAAGCTTCGGTTTTTTACGGGACTGAACGCAGATAAGTCGAGGGTTGCTTATTTAAAAGTAGTTTTTAGATAAGGGGTGTGGCAGACAGGTGAAACATTACAACAGATGACGACTACACTTTGCAGGACTTAGGGGTTATATTTGCGTTTTTCGTTTTACATACTACTGGTTTTTAATTAAATAACCTGATTAGTAGAGAAATTTGCGTGTGGATAGAGGAATCTTGATGTACCCTATAGTTCAGTGCTGAAGCTGACACATCTGTCAATAGACAGAACAGTAAACACCGGGCAAAGCACAAAATCCACAATCCAACTAATTCTAAGTTAAATGTCTGGCACTACCGTTAACGATCTTTCAATCGTGCCGGGAAGATAAACACTGACTGCTACCAACAAGCAGCGCTCCAGTAGCTCCTTTAAACGCCATCACTATCAGTAACTATTCAGGCACCAAGTTCCTTTCCTCCTCCCCTTCCTCACACCGTTACAGCCCTCAATATCACCATTACATAAACGTAACCATTATCATTAAAATCTCTCAACATAACTTTGGACAAAGAAAGAACAGGACAAGCATTTCTCCCCGACCACTTTGTTTTTCACTCGTCGGCATTTTAACGCCAATGTTCAATACACATTCACTTATCTATTACCGAAGTTATATAATAATGGCTACTGGTAGCTTCGTTAAGTAACACACATAACAACATAACAGCACCATAATCACCAACACTAATATAGGGCGCGCCCTGCCAAAAGTAATACCGCTTCGGTTATCTGACGAAATCTGATATGGATTTTGCGTCGTCCTAGATTTAACATAGAATGGCTAATATCATGCTTTAATTTGCCACATGTCCGAAAGACACAAATTACTTGTAAACATGTCGTCAGATATGTTATTCTGGAGGGCAAATTTCGTGGAGTCATTCTTGAGGAGATGTCAGACGCTTGGGAGTTCAAGACAGTACCCGCCGTAAGTTGAGGCATCTCTGCTGTGTTTGTAACAATAAGTTAAGGATAATGTAGGTCGAAAACAACTAGTTTATTAGCAGGGTGTTAATGAAACAACATGTTTCGACCTACTCGGAGGCCATCATCAGGTTTACAATGTCGACTCTAAGAGACAAATAATAATAATACTCATAATGATGATGATAATAACAACAATAATAATTATTATTATTTGTCTCTTAAAGCCAACTTTGTGAACCTGATGATGGCCTACGAGTAGGCCGAAACATGTTGTTTCATTAACACCCTGCTAATAAACTATTTGTGTTCAACCTACATTATCCTTAATTTACAGTACCCGCCTTCTACGGAAAAAGTAAGGTGCATAATCCTTTATAAAAAACACGTTACTTAGTTATATCGTTTAGCACAATCCACATTGTTATATATTATAGACCTTTCATGTCAAGTTTAATATTATACTACCACTTAGGGATAAACTGAAATCAATGCCGTTTGTTCATTACACACCTAATTACAACGGCATACAGGCACTGTTGTAGGAAGTTGGTATAATTTCCTTACGTAATCAACAGGGACATATTTCCTAGGTTGTCCGAGTAGCGTTGGAGACTTGCGTATCGGACCTCGCTGTTAATTACTTTTTCGTCATTAATTTCGGTCCAAACAGGCCAGAGCCGGTACGAGATATTCTTCTCAAAGAGGTCTCTTAGCTTCCCGTAATGTATTAATATTCAACCTGATAACCTTGCGTCACACCAGGAAAACTGCGAAAGAAGAATTTATGACATGAAATCCAACTTTCAATATTGCATTTTATTTTCAGCAGCGCTGTTATGGGTCCAGCGCGCAGCGCAACGGCCACCTCGTAGTTCTCATGATTAGTGAAATATGCATGACTCGTCGCTGCTCCTGACAATAAATACGTCACCAGTACGCAACTTCGCTTCCAGCACAATACGACGCTCCCAATCCCCAACCCCCAAGTTATTTCGTCGTTTTTAGTTCGTTGTACGGTATTCCGTCTGAACGATCCGTTAACCTATGCGGTTTCACGTCTATTTAATCCTCTTAGGCCGAGAATCTCGAGATCAACATTCGATATCGCGTATAATTCGTTCAAATAAAAACAGAAAATGTAAAGAATGCCGGTTCCAATAAACGCGGTGTTGATAATTCCAGATCAGAGTTATTATATATTCTAGCACTGCTAGACAGCAGAATAAGGCCAACGATATTCTGAAAGCTTGTAGAATATTATGTTCAGAAATATGACGTCATGTAATCTCGTAAAATTTATCGACTTGCAGGAGGAATTTTCTGGAGCTGGGTATTCCTGACAAGCATCAAGTTATTTTTCGCTACACTAAAAAAAGAAAAATTTTTTTAAGATGGAAGAAGCAATTTCCTCCGAAACGTCATAAACCTGTATATACTAACTGCATGACGTCACATCCGGAAGGCAGCGATTTTTTGTAATTAAGTTAGCGACAATTTTAAATTTCCCTTGACCATGTAGGCTTTATAGTGGCAAGAGTGTCAACGAAGTTAAAAACGAAACAAAATGAGATTCTCAGACATTGCTGTTGTCATTGTTTTTACTGCTATCATCATCATCATCATCATCATCATCGTAATTGCAGACGTCGCAGTCGCAGCTATCATCACCGTCTCCATCTTTACTTCCTACGTTTTTGGCTCGTTCTAAACTTTTATAAACTTTCATACATTTCACATATTCAGAGTTACATGAAGGGAGGAGTATTTCAATAATTCAGAATAAAGTGCTGTGTTAATTTGTTTGCCTGATTCCCAGGATGCTGAATTTTATGTGCCGACGTTTCGGAACACCCTGTCTGTTCCGTCTTACATCACCTATATGGATGGTGTTCAGAAACGTCGGAACATAAAATTCAGACGCCAGAGAATCACCCAAAGGAAACAATACGGCATTCAGAACACGGCGAAAGTTTGAAATCCAGAATAAGGTGTTTTGTTTACCAGGAAATATTATACTCAATTCTGATTCTTAAATATTTTGTGTGAATGCATGTGGGATTATTGTTGTTGTTTGTTGTTGTTGTTGTTGTTGCTGCTGCTGCTGCTAAGAATACAGTATCTTGAACTGTAACATCTGCCTATGTTGTATGACTATCACGTTCCTTGTCGATAGGCCCTATATATATATATATATATATATATATATATATATATATATATATATATATTTTTTTAAAAT